>Ga0209370_1000179_pt1 | contig 121198 bp, 104 predicted proteins | sample AgamicAtPrz_FD_187164 | JGI IMG/M metagenome (GOLD analysis project Ga0209370, IMG submission 187164) | Agave microbial communities from Guanajuato, Mexico - At.P.rz (SPAdes) (version 2) | ecosystem: Host-associated > Plants > Phyllosphere > Phylloplane/Leaf | place: Guanajuato, Mexico...
CGTGGGCGGGGTCCAACTTTGGCGGCATCCACATCCCGCGCATCGGGCAGGAGGTGATCGTCGGTTTCATCGAGGGCGATCCGGACGCGCCGATCATCATCGGCCGCACCTACAACGGCGAGAACCTCCCGCCGTGGGACCTGCCGGCCAATGCGACGCAGAGCGGCTTTCTGACGCGTTCGACCAAGGGCGGCAGCTACGGCAATGCCAACGCGATCCGCTTCGAGGACAAGCAGGGCGCCGAGCAGCTGTGGATCCACGCGGAGAAGAACCAGGACATCGAGGTCGAGAACGACGAGACGCATTGGGTCGGCCGGGACCGGACCAAGACGATCGACCGGCATGAGACGGTGTTCGTGAAGGGGAACCGGACGGAGACGGTCGACCTGGACGAAACGATCACGGTGCATCAGAACCGGACGGAGCGGGTGGACCTCAACGAGACGATCTCGATCGGGATGAACCGCACCGAGGACGTGGGCGTCAACGAGACGGTCAGCATCGGCGCCAACCAGAAGATCGAGATCGGCGGCATGAAGACCGAGACCATCACCCTGGCCTCGATGCAGAACGTCGGGTTGGGTCGCATGGACAACGTCGGACTTGGCTACAACCTCAACGTCGGCGGCGTGATGGCCACCGTCGTGGGTCTTAACCAGACCACGGCGGTCGGGCACTCGATCAACATCACCGCGGGGGACCGGCTGAGCATTTCGGTCGGCGCGAGCAGCCTGCTCATGACCAAGGACGGCCGGATCGAGATCAGCGGCAAGGAAGTCATCGTCCGCGGCGACAAGAAAGTGGAAGTGCACGGCGATGACGTCGACACCAATCCGGTCGGTTGAGGACCTGCGCGGCGCCGACCTGCCGCGATTGATCCTGCGCGACCTGACCGGGCGATCGCACCTCCAGTTCGACGCGTTGGATCCCGCACTGCGCCAGATCCACACGGTGGTGCTCAAGGAGCGCTACCGGCTCGGCGCGCCGGATGCGTCGGGGCTCGCGCCGCTGCTGCTCGAGGAGGCGCCGGCGCCGCTGAACGACGAGGATCTGCCGCACGACGGGAACCCCGCGCTCACGATCCGCGAGGAAAGCGACCTCGCGCCGTTCAAGCCGATGTGCGACGTGCTCGTCGTGGGGTCGGCCTATGCGCCGGAGGCGACACCCGTGGGCTCCTTCGTTGCCAGACTCCGCGTCTTCGAGCCCAAGGCCCCGACACTGGGGGCGACCTTGCCCGGGCCGGTCGCCGCGCGGGACGCGTTCAACGTGCTGATCGACAAGCAGCTGCGGATCCACGGTCCGCGCTGGTGGATGAAACAACCAGCCGAAGGCGAAGGGTCGGACCCGAAGACCGGCCGACGCGCGCCGCGTCCCGAGGATTGGATGCTGAGCCCGGCGGGGCCGATCGAACGCTGCGCGCTGCGTTATGAACTTGGCTTCGGCGGCCAGAGCCGCATCGACGTCGGCAGCCCAGTGGCCGACGCGGTGCCTGCGCGGCACCACCTGCGCCCCGATCAACTAGCGGCGCATCCGGATGCCTCGGCCGAGCCGCCGCGTCGGCCGCTCGCCCACGAGGCCAGCCCCTTCAATCCGGCAGGGCAGGGATTCACGCGCGAGTGGTTCCTCCAGGCGACGAAGCTCGACCGTCTGCCCGCGCATCAGATCGAACTGGCCCACCAACCGGTCACCGTCGACGACTTCTGGCACGTGGCCACCGGTCGACACTCGATCGAGACCGCCGGTCTCGGGCCGCTGGAGCGGGGCTGGGCGCCGCGCGTGGCCTGGATCGGCAAGGAGACGCCCGATCCCGCGCACGTCGCGGCCGGGCTGTCGCTGAATCCCGACTTCGATTTCCGCTACTGGAACTGCGCGCCCGTCGACCAGCAGTGCCGACTGCTGCGCGGCGGTGAGCGCTTCGTGCTCGACAACCTCTGGCCACGCGAGCATCCGGCGGCGCAGCGCGTGCAGGGCGGACATCGCATGGCGATGTTCGATCTCCCGGACCGGGGGTTCGTGCTGATGGGCATCGACGGCGAGGGCGACGTGCGCTGCTTCGATCCGGTGATCGACACGGTCCTGATCGACAGCGACGACGGCCATGTCGACCTCTGCTGGCGCTGGAGCATCAGCGCGCAGTACGGGCTCGAAGAGGCGCGGTTGATGGAGGCGAAGACGCCCGGTCAGCGTCAGCGCCTGGCCGAGTTGCGCGCCGTGATGGCGCAGCCGGTCATGTAGTCCTCCTCCCGGCGGACGTACGCCGCCTTCGACACTTCCTGCAACCGCCGCCGCCACGCCGTCGGCCCTCGATCGCCCTCATGGCTCGCGAAACCGTCACCCGATCCAAGCGCTTCTTCTGCGTCAGCCTGCAGCCCGATGTCTGCCTCACCCCGGTGGGCAGCAACATCGTGCCGATCCCGTATCCGATCAAGGGCGAGTTCAAGGAGGCCAGCGCGGCGTCGCGCAACGTCAAGCACCAGGGCGATCCGGCGGTCCTGCATGGGCAGACCTTCATTCCCAAGGTGACCGGCGACGCGCGCGGCGTGAAGGGCGGCGTCAAGAGCGGGACCTACCTCGACAAGGCCGAGCCCAAGGACAAGAGCAGCACCTCGACAAGCAACACCAGGGCCTGGGTGCGCGAGGCTGACCTGGTCTGGATGAACGCCCGCAACACCGTGGGCCGCATCTACGAACGCGGCACGGCCGCGGCCAAGCGCCGCCTCAAGGGAACGGCGCAGGCATATCGCGACAGCGGCGCCTCGGAGGCCCTGCACGAGTTCAGCGACGATGCGATGGAGACCGGCGGCAAGGTCGCAACCGCCGGCGCCGCGACGACGCTGGTGGGCGGCGGTGTGGCGCTGACGGGCGTCGGCGCGCCGGTGGGCGGCGCCATCGCCACGGCGGGCGGTGCCGTGACGGCGGTGGGCGGCGGAGTCACGGCGGTCGGCGCGGCCACGGGGTCGGCCACCGACGTGCTGGACGCGACCGCGGACTGGGTGCTCGACGACAAGGCGCCGAGCCTGGGCGCACTCGCCGAGCAGGCCGCCGAGCGCGGTGCCGTCTGTGCCTTGGGCAAGCTGCCGGGAGGCGGTCGACTGCTGTCGCGCTTCTTCCCGAAGAAACATCCGCCGGCGAAGAAGCCCGATTCCAAGCCGCATTCGGCCAAGCACGAGGAAGACAAGCCCGACGGCGGCAAGACGCAGAAGAAGGCGCCGGAAGACAAGAAGCAGCCCAAGGAATGCTGTCCGCAGAACCAGGGGCCGGGCAAGGCGGCGACGCGGAGCCGGCGGCCCATCCATTACGGCACCGGGGACGAGTTGCTGTCGGAACTCGATGCCGAGATCGACGGCCTGATGCCCGTCGCCTGGCTGCGGACTTACCGGTCTAGCCTCGCGGCGTATGACCGGGGGTTGCTCGGGGCGCGATGGACGGCGCCGTACCTGGTGCGGCTGAGCATCGGCGCGCGCGGCATGGCGTATCACGATGCGACCGGTCGAACCGTCCTGCTGCCGCTGTTGTCGGTCGGTGGAACGATCGATGACGCCTTCGAGGCCTTTGCGCTGACACGCGTCGCCGAATGGCGTTTCGAACTCCAATGGCGCGACGGCAGCATCGACGTCTTCGAGCGCCCGCGCTGCGACGCGCTGGGGGTCGACGTGATGCCGATCGGGCTGGAAGGCCTGAAGCCACGATCGCGGCGTCTGCTTGAAGAGCCCGCGCCGCGCGGCGAGATCGTCCAGTGCTGCTATCTGACCGAGCAGCGACGTCCGGACGGGCTGCTCGTGCGGCTCGACTGGTTGCCCGGCTGGGACGCCGCGGTCCTGCCGCAGCGCCTGGACGAGGACTTCACGGTGCTGCGCATCACGGCACCCGGCGGCATCGTGCTGGAGGCGCACGCCGCCCCGACGGGCACGTTGACCGACGCGCAACGTGCCCGCCACGGCGCTTTGCGGATCGGCAGACTGGTTCGGCTCCTCCCTGTCGACCGTGCCGTCCACGGCGAGGTCATCGGCGACGTCGTCGGTGAATCGGCGACCGGGTGGCAGGTCTTGACGCGCTACGCCTACGGCCTCGAAGCGCCGCGCGAGGGGGTGGACCCGACGGCCCTGGATCTGCTCGGGCGCAAGGATGCGATGGGGCATCTCTGGCGCTACCACTACGACGTCCACCTGCTGACGCGATACGTCGATCCGGCCGGAGGTGCCTGGGTGCTTCGCTGGCAGGGTGCGGACGTGCTGTTCCAGCCGGTCGTCGCCGCTGACGCGCAGGACGATGTTCCGCCGGCGCATCGCGGGACCTGGTCGCCGCTCACCAGCCACTGGGCGCGGGCGATCTACGCGGCCGGCGAGGACGGCACGGAGCCGATCCACATCGACTACGTCGACGCCGACACGACCCGTGTCCGGCAGAGCGACGACAGCGTCTGGACCTACCGGTTCAACGCCAACAACCTCTGCGTCGACGTGCGGGTGCAGGACCACGCCGGGGCGGAAACCCGCCGGCTGGGGACCCGCCGCTGGAGCGATGCGGGCGATCTGCTGGAAGAGACCGACGCCGCGGGCCGCACGACGCGCTTCACCTACGGCGCGCAGGGGAGCCTGCTCAGCACCACCGATGCGATGGGCGGTCGGACGGTGCTGCAGTACGACGAGCGCAACCAGCCGATCCGGACCATCGATGCGATGGGACACGTGCAGGAGCGCGCGTTCGATCCTGAGGGCCGCGTGGTGGCGCAGACCGACGCGCTGGGCCGCGTCACACGGATGACCTACAACGCGTTCGGCCAGCTGCAGGAGCTGGTCGACGCGGCCGGTCGTGCGAAGACCTATGTCTACGACGGCAGCGGCCGCCTGCTCGCCTATGTCGATTGTTCAGGGTCGGAGACCCGCTTCGAATGGGATGCGCGCGGCCGGCTCGTCGCCCGGACCGACGCGCTCGGGCACAGCGTGCGCTACGGCTGGGATGAGATCGACCGTCTCGTGGCCATCCGCCACCCCGACGGCGGGGAGGAACGATTCAGCTACGACGCCATGGGACGACTGCTCGTCCACATGGACGGCGTGGGGCGCCGGACCACTTATCGCTACCAGATGCAGGGGCTTCCGGTCGAACGCATCGATGCGGCGGGCCAGCGGCTGCAGTACCGCTATGACCGTGCGCTGCGGCTGGTCGAACTGGTCAACGGGAATGGTGAGTCGTACCGCCTGGACTACGACGCGCAAGGGCGCCTGATCCGGGAGACGGGATTCGACGGACTTGTCAGCCGTTACGACTACGACGCCGCGGGTGACCTCGTTGCCAGCCAGCGCGGCGCGATCCGCACGGACTACGTGCGCGACGCGCTCGGCCGGATGGTGGCGCGCGTGACGCCGGACGGGCAGGAGCGGTTCGCCTGGGATCCGCTGAGCCGGGTGATCGCGGTCGAGAACGCGGCGGCGCAGTCGCGCCTGCGTTGGGACGCGGCAGGTCAGCTGATCGAAGAACGGCAGCGCATCGAATTGGCGCCCGAGCGCGTGCGGTCGGACCCCTCCGCCGGTTGGCCCGACACGGCGGAGCGCGGCACCGCGGCCGCGTCATTCCTGCTGCGGCACGAATACGACGCGCTGGGGCAGCGCGTGGCGACACGCTTGCCCAATGGACGGGTGGTGCAGACGCAGCGCTACGGACCGGGCCACTGGCACGGCGTGTTGTGGCAAGGACGGCCGCTGGCCGACGTCGATCGCGACGCGCTGCATCGCGAGACACGACGCAGCCTGGGCGGACTCCGCCGCGGCGGCATGCGACGCGAACTGCGATACGACCGTGCATCGCGTTGGACGCGCAGCGTGTTCGGCTTCGGGGACGCGGCGCCGGGCGCGCTCCGAGAGCGCGAGTACGGCTATGCGCCGACCGGCGACATCGAGCGCATCGACGACTCGGTGCTGGGAGAAACGCGCTACACGCATGACCTGGTGGGGCAGTTGATGTCGGCGGTCCAGCCGGGACTGCGGGAGACCTTCGCCTTCGATCCGGCGGGCAATCTCGTGCCCTTGCCGGGGATGACCTCGGGCACTTCAGGCCCCGCGGTGCCAGGAGGACACCACGGAGCGGCGTTGCCCGCGGCGCCGGTGCGGGGCAACGCCGTGAGCCAGGCGCTGGGTTGGCGCTACGAACACGATGCCGACGGCAATGCGGTCCGCAAGCACTGGGTCCAGGAGGATGCCGCCAATGACGGGGCGATCGCTGCCGCCATCGACGCGCTGAGCCTGCAGTACGACGCGCGCCAGCGACTGGTCCGGGCCGAGCGCACGACGCCTCAAGGCGTGCTGACGAGTCGCTATTCCTACGACGCGATGGGACGTCGCGTGCTCAAGCGCGTGGCGTCGCCGGACGGCGAGCGCGTCACCGTGTTCGTCTGGAACGGCGACCTCATGGTGCAGGAAGTCGACGCGCAAGGCAGCGTGGCCTACGTGCACGAGCCCGACAGCTTCACGCCGCTGGCGCAGGTCCGCAGCGGGGAGACGCTGACGGATTTCGATGGCGGGTCGGTGGCGTTCGCGCCCGTTGTCGCGTGGGATCGACCAGATGCGCTTTCCGCGGAGCCGGACGCGCACGTGCGTTGGTATCGACGGTTGGCGCGCTGGCGCACGGACTGCGATGCCGAGCAGGCGGCGCAGGCGCGATGGGATGGCATCGACAGCGCCAACGACGAGGTGCTGTTCTACGAGTGCGACCACCTGGGCACGCCGCTGGCGCTGCTGGACGAGCATGGCCGCACACGCTGGCGCGCCCGTTATCGCGCGTGGGGCCGGGTGGCCCGGACCGACGTCGACGAGGTCCATCAGCCCTTGCGCTTCCAGGGACAGTACGAGGACCAGGAGACCGGGTTTTTCTACAACCGCCATCGCTACTACGACCCGGATGCGGGGCGGTATCTGACGCAGGATCCGATCGGCCTGATGGGCGGATTCAATCCCTACCAGTACGCGCCGGATCCGACGCTCTGGATCGATCCGCTCGGGCTCAAGAAAGGCAAGGGCGGCTGTGATCCCTGCTGCGGAAAGGACCCGGCGACCCAGGCGAGGAGCTGGCAGGGGGAGGAACCCTACTTCGGCAAGGACAGCTACACCAACGTCGTGATGAAGAAGGGCACGGTGCTCTACACGCTGTATCCGCACGGACCGGCGCCCGGCAACTACTTCGTCAAGGGCGGCGAGGTGATCGGGGCCAAGTCGGCGCGCGACTACAACGATGCGCTGCAGGTCGCGCACAAGGACAATTGGAAAAGTCCGAAGGCACGGGATATGCGCACGCAGGTGCATGCCTATGTGCTGAAGGAGGACACATGCATGGCGATGGGCAAGGCCGCTGCCAACCCGCATCTGGGCAAGGGCGGTGGCGTCCAGTACTTCATGTCCAATTCCGAGAAGGGCAATCTGGCGGACACCTTCAGGATCATCAAGCTGGGCAAATGAGAAAGGTCATCAAGTGAATCTCGACATCGATGTGACGACGGGACAGGTGCTGATCGACGGCAAGGGCGTGTGGGCCCCTGGCACGCCGGTGTCGGCGTCGGAGAGGAGCGTGCGCTATCTCGATCTCCCGGCGAGGTTGGTGATCGCGGAGGAAGCAGGGCATGGTCTCGTGGCGGCAGTGCTATTCGATGACGAGGAGTTTCCTGACTCCATCGTCACCAGCAAGATCGTGAAGCGCTTCGCCAAGAAGACGGGTGTGATGCCGCAGGAACGGGCAAGACCCGTGGCGCTGGCCCGCTTCCCGTGGGGAGAAATCGAGTTCTCGGTTGATCCGAAGCAGGGCGATCTGTCGGTCGTGGTTCGTGGGCGATAGCGGGACCGACGCTGAATCTTCGCCCGGAGCCTGCCCGTGACCACGCGCTCGTCCTGGAGTCGCTACCGGTGCCCCGCGGGCATCGGGTTCATGCACTCGAAAAAGCTGCCCGTGTTGTCCGACGCCGATGCGGCGGCGCTCGCCAACGAGTACGCCGCCGAGATCCGCACGCGCCCGCAGGCCCCCGCGGCGGCCACGGACTGGATCTCGCTCGTCTACCGGCTCCCGGACGGCCTGCGTCAAGTCCTGCTCGAGGAACTCGATCGGGGAAACCTGCTGGTGGAGATCGCAGAATCCTCCTGGCCCAGTCCGCGATGCATCATCGGCACGATGCGCGACCGTTTCCACGGGGACGGCAGGGCCTGTCCCCCGGGCGTCGTCTGGCACCAGGTGAACGACATCCGGCAGTGGCGGGAAAACGTCGCCGAGATCCTGGACGGCCAGGAGTTCCTCCTGATGACCTGACCCCCGATTCGATCCATTCTGACAATTCTGCGAAATTCGCTTCTTCCACTGCCAGGTGCGGGAGTGACTTTCGACCGTTGTGACCCGGCCGGGAGATCCATAGCCTCGGGGTGTCAACCTGACCCTTCCCCGCGCCATGGCTTCACCGTTCCGTCTCAAAACCGCCTTGCCCGACGACGTCCTGCGCGTGCATGCCTGCACTTCGCGCGAGGGCCTGAGCGAGGCAGGAGACACCACGCTGACGCTGCTGAGCGAGCGCAAGGACATCCTGGCCTCCGAGCTGCTGGGCAAGCTGGCGACCTTGACGATCGCGCTGCGCGAGGACGCGCCGCGCCACCTCAGCGGCTATGTGACGCGCTTCGCGCAGCGGGGCTTCGAGGGCAAGCACTGCGTCTACGAGATGCAGCTCAAGCCGTGGCTGTGGCTCCTGTCACGCACCTCGGACTGCCGCATCTTCCAGGAGATGTCGGTGCCGGACATCGTCAAGCAGGTGTTCGAGGACCATCCGGTGGCGCGGTACGAGTTCAAGCTGCTGCGCCCGTACCGGACCTGGAACTACTGCGTGCAGTACCGCGAGACCGACTTCAACTTCGTGGCGCGGCTGCTGGAGCACGAGGGCATCTACTGGTACGTGGAGCACGACGAGAGCGGCCACAAGGTGGTGCTGTGCGACTCGGCCAGCGGGCATGACGCCAAGCCGGGGTGTGAGTCGCTGCCGTTTTATGGCTCGGAATCGCAGGGCGCGCCGCAGCTGGAGTACGTGCAGGGCTGGAGCGGCGCGCAGTGCGTGCGGCCCGGCAAGGTGGTCATCACCGACTACGACTTCCAGAAGCCGTCCAGCGCGCTGGAGACCAGCCAGATGGTCAAGCGCGACTACGACCTGTCGGACGGCGAGATCTTCGATTACCCGGGCGGCTACATCCAGACCGGGGACGGCTCGCAGTACGTGGAGGACCGGCTCGACGAGCTGCAGAGCAGCCATGAGACCTATGAGGGCACGACCAATGCGCAGGGTGTGCAGACGGGCCACCTGCTGGCGCTGACGCGGCATCCGCGCGACAGCGAGAACGCGCAGTACCTGGTGACCGGCACGCAGCTGGCGCTGCACCAGGCGGCCAATGAATCGGGCTCGGGCGAGACCTCGCTGCGCTGCAGCTTCAGCTGCATCCCGGCGCAGCAGCAGTTCCGGCCGGGGCGTCGTACGCCCAAGCCGCTGGTGTCGGGGCCGCAGACGGCCATCGTGACGGGGCCGGCGGGCGAGGAGATCCACACCGACAAGTTCGGCCGGGTGAAGGTGCAGTTCCACTGGGACCGGCGCGGCAAGCGCGACGAGCGCAGCTCGTGCTGGGTGAGCGTGGCGCATCCGTGGGCGGGGTCCAACTTTGGCGGCATCCACATCCCGCGCATCGGGCAGGAGGTGATCGTCGGTTTCATCGAGGGCGATCCGGACGCGCCGATCATCATCGGCCGCACCTACAACGGCGAGAACCTGCCGCCGTGGGACCTGCCGGCCAATGCGACGCAGAGCGGCTTCCTGACGCGTTCGACCAAGGGCGGCAGCTACGGCAATGCCAACGCGATCCGCTTCGAAGACAAGCAGGGCGCGGAGCAGCTGTGGATCCACGCGGAGAAGAACCAGGACATCGAGGTCGAGAACGACGAGACGCACTGGGTCGGACGGGACCGCACCAAGACGATCGACCGGCATGAGACGGTGTTCGTGAAGGGGAACCGGACGGAAACGGTCGACCTGGACGAGACGATCACGGTGCATCAGAACCGGACGGAGCGGGTGGACCTCAACGAGACGATCTCGATCGGGGACAACCGGTCGGTGACGATCGGGGGAATGAAGACGGAGACGGTTGCGCTGGCCAAGGCGGAGACGATCGGGCTGGGCAAGGCGCTGACCATCGGCGCGGCTTACCAGACCACCGTCGGCGGCCTGATGAACACGACGGTCGGCCTGCAGCAGTCGGAGCAGGTGGGGCTGAGCAAGACCACGCGCGTGGGCAAGACCTATGAGCTGGTCGCAGGTGACGCGATCCGCTTCGTCGTTGGCAAGGCCAGCCTGACCATGACCAAGGACGGCAAGGTCACCATCGTCGGGTCGGAGTTCCTGTTCGATGCGTCCGGACCGGTGCAGATCAACGGCAAGGACATCGACCTCAACTGAGGTCGGAGCGCCGTATGGAACTGGTCAACCTCACGCCGTTTGGCGCGGCGGGCTATCGCGGCATCGACACGCAGGACCGCGAGCACGACGTCGTGGTGCTGCGCACGGTCTACAAGCTGGTGCCGGCGTGGCAACTGGAGGGCGCATCGCCGCCTGTCGCCGGTCCGATGCGCCTCGTGCCGCAGGTGGTCGACGAGGGGGCGCCCCCCTTGGTCACCGAGGATCAATACGTCGGTGAGATCGGCCGGAGCAGCGTGCGCGCCGAAAGCGACCTCGCGCCGTTCAAGCCGAAATGCGATGTGCTGGTGACCGGCACCAGCCACGCGCCGGGCGGGCGGGCCAGCGAGGGTTGGCTCGCGAGGCTGCGTGTCAGCCAGCCCTCGCGGCATCCGCAGGCGGATCCGGCAGCGGGCTATGTGCCACCCTTGACCGACCCGGATGCCAGCTTCAGTGATCGCCTGGCGTGGCAGGAACGACGGCGCGTCGGCATCGATGCCTGGTTGCGAGCCCCTGGACCGAACGGTGATCGCAGTCGTGAGATGTTGCTCGACAAGGCGATTCATCTGCGCGCGCCGTCCGAATTCTCGCGCGACGCGACGGGTGCCTGGACGCGTCGGACGTCGACCCTCGCAGCCAGCGTGCCACTCCTGTACGAACTCGCCTACGGCGGCAGCAGCCGCGTGCCGAATCCCGAATTCGGGCAACGGGAGGACGCGCCGGAACTGCTGCTCAACGAGGTCTGTTTCCTGAATCCGCTGGGTCGGGGATGGATGCATGCCGATCTGGAACGCGCATCCCGGGAGGCGCGGATTCCGATGCCGTCGAGTTGGCCCGCGCCGCAGATCGAGTGGCCGGATCGGTCGGTCGATCGACCGGACATCACCGCGCAGCCCGCCGGCCAGCAGCCGCCGCAGATGCTGGAGCAGGCCAAGGCCTATGCGCACCGGCCCGCCGGATTCGGACCGGTGGGCCGCGCCTGGACGCCGCGCATTCAACGCGCGGGGTCCTATGACGATCGATGGCTGGAGGAGCGTTGGCCGAATCTGCCGAAGGACTTCGACATGGCGTACTGGAACGCCGCGCCGGAGGACCAGCAGATCACCTTTCCCCGGCCGGATTGCTACATCGAGCTTGGCAATCTGATCGATCCCAAACTGTGCCCGAGCGGTCACGCCGTCATCGCCTTGCCGGGACACCGGGTGTCCGTTCTGTTCCATCTGGCGAGCGGCCTGATGCTCGGCGGCGTGTGCGCCATCGACACCTTGCATGTCGACACCGATTCGATGGAGCTGGCGATCGTCTGGCGCGCGAGCGTGTCGGCCGAGATGGGCGTGAAGACGGCCGAGTTGCGCTTCGAGACCGAACTCTCGGCCCCCTTGTTCAAGATGGAGGAGGCTGCTCATGGCTAGCAACCTGGGGGCCCGCAAGGAAAGCGGCTGGGTCGTCTACAGCATGCCGCCCGATGTCTGCAAGACGCCGATGGGCAGTTCGATGGTGCCGGTGCCTTATCCGATCACGTCGCAGTTGAGCGATGCGACGGGTGTGGTGAAGAGCGTGAAGATCAATGGCAATCCGGTCGTGGTCTTCGACCAGAGCAAGACGCCCAGCAGCGCGGGGGATACACCGGGCAGCGGCACCGGCATCAAGAGCGGCACCGTGGGCAAGAAGTGCGAGCCGTTGGACAAGAGCTCGACGGTGCGCGCCGGGAAGAAGTGGATGGTGCGCCACGGCGACAAGTTCTGGATGAACGGCGGCTGATCGCATGGGAAGCTACAACACGACAGGCGTCCTGCAGAAGCCGGCGGCCAGCGCAGGGAAGGCGGAAGACGCGAACGCCGGGGTCAAGATCGACCCGAGCGAAATCTCCAAGCTTGACGCGCTGCAGATGCTGCTCGACGTCATCGGGCTCGTGCCCGGCTTTGGCGCTCCGGCAGACCTGTTGAATGGCCTGGTGAGCGCCATGCGGGGCGACTGGTGGGGCGCAGGCTTGTCCTTGGTCGGCGTGGTGCCGATTGCCGGCGAGGCAGCCACCGCCGCGAAGATTGCCAAGAACTCAGAACGCTATCTCGCCGGTGTGCGCAAGGTCGCAGACGAAATCGTGCCGCATCTCCCGGAGGGTATGCAGAAGCCGATCAAGGAGGCGATAGAGGCTGCGGAAAAGAAAATCGACGAGTTGGCGGGCAAGACGCGGAAGGCGGAGGAGGCGGAAGCCGCGCCCAAACCAACGGGAGAAAAAGGCGAAGGAGCGAAATCCAAGCCCAAGAAAAAGATGAAGTGCGGAGAGTCCGGCAGTTATGGCGACTTGAAGAAGAAGACCGGAGATGGAAAGTTCGATCGGGACCACATTCCGTCCAAGGCAGCTTTGAAGGAGCGGGCCGCCGAGTTGAAAGGCGAGCCGCTCAGCGCTGCGGAAAAACGGGCCATCGACAATGGTGCCGACGCAATCGCCATTCCTCGACAAGCGCACATTGACCACAGTCCTACACATGGACAGTCCATAGCCGAAGCTGCAAAGGACGCAAAGGACTTGGCGGGTTCTGCTGCTAGAGACATCGCGGCCATGCTCGACAAAATCGATGAGTATGATGCCGACGGTGGCTGCAAGGATGCGTACAAGAAGGCCTCTGATGCGATCCTGAAGAAGTCCAACAAGGACTACGACGACTGGCTGGAAAAGCTCATCAGCGGCGATTGATCACCCCCTCGAACTGGAGTTGTTGCATGGATATCTATAAGAGCGCGTTGGCATTGCTGGGCAAGTCGGAAGCCGACCCTGCTGTAGTGGAGTACCTGAAGGCGCTGGGCGTTGCGACGCCGCTGAAGCGTCCTCCGCGCGGCGAGAAGGAAACCAACGTGGAGATCGCCGGTCAGCAGATCGAACTCGTCTTCACGTTGGGCAGCGAACTGCCTGAGGGAAAGAAGTACGCTGAAGGGGAACTGGTGCTTCGCACTTTCTTCATTCACCCTGCAGAGCCTGGACGTGCCGTGGACGGAACTCCCTTCGATCTCGACATGACCATGACGAGGGAGCAAGCCCGCGCGAAGTTCGGGGAGCCGGAATGGACCAGTCGCGGCAGCTTGAAGAACGATCGATGGGTGTTTGGAGACAAACGCATGCTTCTGAGCTTCACTTCGGACGAGCAGCGGATTCGACAAGTCTCCGTGTCTCAACTGTTTGAATAGTTTGGCAGCCTCCGCGCCACGACCTCGAAGATGCATCGATTGAGGATCGCTTGAACTCAGATGAATTGATTCATTGGTTCGGACGAACTGTCGACGAACTGCAGGATGCCGGGGTGTTCGAGAAATTGAACACCTTCAATCGACCCTCGCTGTCTGACTCTGATGACGGAGGATCGCCCTACCACGACTGGGTGTTGGTGCGCCGAAAGGGAATCGAACTCGGATTCACAGAAGCAGCGTATCAATCGGGCGTTGGGTCTTCTCGCGGATGGGGGCACGGAGAGTTGCTCTTCACGCAGGCCTACTTCTACTCGCGACTTCAAGACATCGAGGCGTACACGGGTCGCTTGCCGTTTGGTCTGGCGTGGAGTGACGACCGGCAGCAGGTCCGAAAGAAGTTGGTTGACTTCGACTCGAGTCGGCATTCGGGCGGCACCGACGCATGGGATGTCCCCGGATATCGGTTGACTGCGGTCTACGCGGACGGTGGCAAGCGCCTGGCGCGCGTGGTGTGCCGCGTTCTTCCCCAGCCATTGCCCGTCCCGGCAAATCCACATGAGATTTCACTGAGGACCGTCGTCGAATCGCTAGGGGAGCCCTTGGCTGATCCCGGGCTTCGTGCCAAGTGGGATTTGCTTCTCAGTCAGGATCGCATCACCGATGGCGAGGAAACGGGGACCATTGATATCTTGCAAGATGCCGGAGTGTCCATCGGACTTGCAGCAACTCAGTCGGGTGGAATCATCCGTTCCGTTTCCCTTCACAGGAATCGAGATCAGGAATCGACGGGATGGCAAGGCGAGTTGCCCTTCGGACTATCGTTCGAGGACAGTCCGGACATGCTTTTCTCGAAGGTTGGAGTCCCGCCAGAACAACAGGAATCGTCGGAACTGACAGGGCACGCGGTCTGGCACCTATCTGCTTGCACCCTGCACGTGCTCTACAGCAACGTCGACAACCGGCTTATCCGGATCAAGCTGATGTCGCCAGGCACCTGGCGCAGTGTGCACGACGAATGCTGAAGCCGAGATTCGGACATGTACTCGAGGCCCCCGAGTCTGAATCGCAATCCACACTGCTTGCTTGCTTGCTGTCGTTTTCGGAACCTACTGAGAAGGGGGTTGACGCGATCATGCTTCACCGCCTTCCTTGCGGCCGCGCGCCCGATGCACCGCAACGACATCCCCGCGGCGCCTCCCTGAACGAGGAAACCCACTGGTCCCGCCCCACGCCCTGGGGCAAGCTGGGCTTCGGCTTCGCCGAGCGCCGCGAGGACTGCCTGAGTTCCATCCTCATCGCCGGACCCGCCTGGTGAGCGCCGCGACGCGTTATCGTTCGCCTCCATGACCGACACCCACGCCACCGCCCCCCTGTCGCTCCCCGAGCTCCCCCGCCTGCTCGGCCTCACCGAGGTCGACGCGCCGCTGATCGCCGCGATCCTTGCGCACACCACGCCCGCCGGCGCACCAGCGCCGACCGAGCTCTCACAGAAGCGCAAGAAGGAGATCCGCGCCGGCTTCGTCCTGCTCAAGGAACTCGGCGTCGTGATGTCCTTCACCCCGCGTGAAACCCACGCCGTGGACTTCGGCGAGCCGCTGGGGCCCGGCACCCACGTGCTCAGCGCGCTCTTCTACTACCCCGAGGGCAGCGAGGAAGTCGAGCCCTATGCCGGCGACGCGCCGTTCGCATCGACCCCGGTCGAGACCCGCGAGCAGGCGCTCGCCGCCTACGGCACGCCGTCCGATGGCGAAGAGGAGGAGGGCATCGTCGAGTGGGAGCAGTGGCAGCTCGAGGACCGCGAACTGACCGCCGACTACGCCGACGACGGCGCCGTGCTGACCCTCACCGTCGCGTTGCCGCTGTCGCTCTGACCCGCCGCGCGCGCCGCCCGGACTCGCCGCCGGAACGCGCCGCTGTGGCGAAGATGACAACGTAGTCATACGGCGTTACCCATTCTCACCAGCCCTTGCGGGCGAGGCTTCGACACTGCTGGCGTTCCCTGTCCCGCAACTTCATGGGCCAACGTCATGCATCCAGTTCCTCGTCGCTTCGTTCAGCGTGCCAGCCTCGTGGCGATGGCCTTCGGGGCCGTCGCGCCCGCCTATGCGGCCCTGAGCCTGAACGTGGCCCAGGACGTCTGGTCGGGCGGCTTCTGCTCGCGGGTGACCGTCCGCAATCCCGGCGCCGCCACCAGCGGCACCTGGACGCTGCGCTTCGAGCTCCCCAGCGGCCAGATGAACGGCTCCTGGAACGGCACCTTCAAGCTCGAGTCGGGCGCGACCTTCGCCGTCACCGGCACCAGCTGGAACTCGCCGGTCGCGCCGGGTCAGAGCTTCGAGGTCGGCTTCTGCGGCACCGGCACCGCGCCGAATAGCGCCTCCTTCCGCATCTCGGAGGCCGGTGCGCCGGCACCGGCTCCCGCTCCGGCACCAGCACCCGCACCCGCACCCGCTCCGGCTCCGGCACCCGCTCCGGCTCCGGCTCCGGCTCCGGCGCCTGCTCCGGCTCCGGCGCCTGCTCCCGCTCCCGCTCCGGCACCAGCGCCAGCGCCAGCGCCGTCCAGCGACCTCTCCGTCCCCGCGACCGGCCAGTTCAAACTGCCGTTCAGCGTCGCCACCGACGGCCGCATCCTCGACAGCCAGGGCGTCGCGGTGTCGATCCGCGGTGTCAACTGGTTTGGCTTCGAGACGCCGGACCTCGTCGCCCACGGCCTGTGGCAGCGCAACTACAAGGACATGATCGGCCAGATGAAGGACCTGGGCTTCAATGCGGTCCGGCTGCCGTTCTGCCCGGCGACGCTGCGCTCCACCGGCCGCCCCAGCGGCGCGCTGAACACCAGCGTCAACCCCGACCTGGCCAACAAGACGCCGCTGCAGGTGCTGGACCGCATCGTCGCGGAGTTCGCGACGCGCGGTTTCTATGTCCTGCTCGACCATCACCGGCCCGACTGCAACGCGATCTCCACGACGCCGCAGATTCCCGGCTACACGCTGGACCAGTGGGTCGCCGACCTGCAGTTCGTCGCCGATCGTTACCGCAATGTGCCCAACGTCTTCGCCATCGACCTGAAGAACGAGCCGCACAGCACCGGCGGCAGCGGCGCCTTCTGGGGCACCGGCGACATCAACAACGACTGGAAGCTCGCCGCCGAGCGCGCCGGCAGCGCGGTGCTCGCCACCAATGCCAAGCTGCTGGTCTTCGTCGAAGGCGTGTCCGACAACGGCGGGCGCTGCGAGAACCCCGATGCCCACTGGTGGGGCGGCAACATCGAGCCCTCGGCCTGCTATCCGATCGACGAGGCGAAGATCCCGCGCAACCGCCTGGTCCTGTCGCCCCACATCTACGGCCCGTCGGTAAGCGGCCAGCCCTATTTCGGCGACGGCACCGGTTTCCCCAACAACATGCCGGCGATCTGGCAGAACCAGCTCGGCCGCTTCATGGGCAAGAACGCCGTGGTGCTGGGCGAGTTCGGCGGACGCTTCACCGACAAGGACCGCCAGTGGCAGGTCAAGTTCGTCGACTGGCTGAAGTGCAAGGGCGTGCGCAACTTCTTCTACTGGTCCTGGAATCCGAACTCCGGCGACACCGGCGGCATCCTGCAGGACGACTGGCAGTCCGTCTCGCTCGACAAGTACAACAACCTGAAGCGCCTGTGGGACGGCTCCGCCGTGGACGCCAACGTCTGCCGGTGAACCCATCGACCGGGCGGGGAGGGCGCGGCGTCGCCCGCCCGGCACCGTAGCGCGCCCCGCCGGCGGCGTCTGTGGCGTCACCCACACTGGTGACATGCCGAGCCGGCTGATTCACCCCTTTACAAGGGCGCGTCGCGCGAATGACTTTGGTCGCTTCCGGCGCTCCTCGCACCGGCCTACCGTGAAGCACCACTCCCCGGGTCCCCTCCGGTCCGCCCATGGCCAGTCCATTCCGCCTCAAGACCGCGCTCGGCGACGACGTCCTGCGTGTCCACGCCTGCGCGTCGCGCGAGGCGCTGAGCGACCTCGGCGAGACCACGCTCACGCTGCTGAGTGAGCGCAAGGACATCCGCGCCGCCGAGCTGCTCGGCAAGGCCGCCACCTTGACGATGGCGCTGCGCGACGACGCGCCGCGCCAGCTGGCCGGCTACGTCACGCGCTTCGCGCAGACCGGCTTCGAGGGCCGGCACACCGTCTACCAGATGACGCTGCGGCCCTGGCTGTGGCTGCTCACGCGCACCGCGGACTGCCGCATCTTCCAGGAGATGACCGTGCCGGACATCGTCCGGGCGGTCTTCGACGACCATCCGGTCGCGCGCCACGAATTCAAGCTGATGCGGGCCTACCGCCCCTGGACCTATTGCGTCCAGTACCGCGAGACCGACTTCAACTTCGTCGCCCGCCTGCTCGAGAACGAGGGCATCTACTGGTACTTCACCCATGACGAGGCCGGCCACACGCTGGTGCTGACCGACGCCGCCTCGGCCCACGACTGCGCCCCCGGCTGCGAGTCGCTGCCGTTCTACGGCAGCTCCGCCAACGTGCCGCCGGAACTGGAGTACGTCGACGCCTGGATCACGCAGGAGAGCCTGAAGCCCGGCAAGGTCGTCATCACCGACTTCGATTTCGAGCGGCCCTCCAGCTCGCTGGAGAAGCAGCAGGACCGCACCCGCGACTACGACCTCTCCGACGGCGAGGTCTTCGACTATCCCGGCGGCTACCTGCAGGCCGGCGACGGCGCGCAGTACGCGGAGGACCGCCTCGACGAGATCCAGACCGCCTACGCGCGCTTCGACGGCGACACCAACGCGCAGGGCGTGCGCACCGGCCACCTGCTGTCGCTGGAGCGCCATCCGCGCGACGACCAGAACGCCAAGTACCTGGTCACCGGCACGACCATCCAGATGCGGCAGGCCGCCAACGAATCGGCCTCCGGCGAGTCGGACCTGCGCTGCCGCTTCAGCGCCATTCCCGCCGACCAGCAGTTCCGTCCGGAGCGCCGCACGCCCAAGCCGATGGCGCCTGGCCCGCAGACAGCGATCGTCACGGGCCCGTCGGGCGAGGAGATCTTCACCGACAAGTACGGCCGGGTGAAGGTGCAATTCCACTGGGACCGACGCGGCAAGCGCAACGAGAGCAGCTCGTGCTGGATCCGCGTCTCGCAGCCCTGGGCCGGCAAGGGCTGGGGCGGCGTGTCCATCCCGCGCATCGGGCAGGAGGTGGTGGTCGACTTCGTCGAGGGCGACCCGGACCAGCCGCTCATCACCGGCCGCGTCTACAACGCCGAGCAGATGCCGCCCTACGGCCTGCCGGCCGCCGCCGTCATCAGCGGCATCAAGTCCAAGACCCACAAGGGCGCCGGCTACAACGAGCTGTCGATGGACGACACCGCCGGCAAGGAGATGATCACCATCCACGGCCAGTACGACATGGCCACGACGATCGAGCACGACCAGACCTCGACCATCCACAACAACCGCACCGACACCGTCGACGTCGACGACGCGGAGACGGTGGGCAACAACCAGACGCAGACGGTCGGCGTGGACCAGACGATCTCGATCGGGTCCAACCAGACGATGACGGTGGGCAGCAACCGCAGCAAGACCGTGGGCGTGGACGAGACGCTGACGGTCGGCGCCAACCAGGTCGAGAGCATCGGCGCTACGCGCACGCTGACCGTGGGCGCGGCGGACACGCAGAGCTTCGGCAGCACGCAGACGGTCACCGTGGCGCTGCTCAAGGCCGAAACCATCGGCGCGGCCTACGCGCTCACCGTCGGCGCGGCGATGAACCAGGCCATCGGCGCGGCGCTGATGCAGGAGGTCGGCGCCGCGAAGGTGGTGGCGGTGGGGGGCTTGAGCTCGGAGCAGGTCGGCCTGAGCAAGGCCGTGTCCGCCGGCACCCACATGAACCACGAGGCCGGCGCGAAGATGAGCCACAAGGCGGGCGCCAGCTATTCGGCGCAGTCGGGCTCGACGATGAGCTTCCAGTCGGGCGGCGACTACAGCGTCAACAGCAAGGCCAAGGCCGGCGTCGAGGCGGCGTCCGAGCTGGTGCTCAAGTGCGGCTCCGCCCAGCTGATCCTCAAGAGCAGCGGCGACATCACGCTCAAGGGCACCAGCATCACCATCCAGGGCAGCGGCAAGATCGGCATCAAGGCCGGGGGCAACCTCGACTTGAAGGGCTCGCCCAACATCAACCAGAACAGCTGAAGGAGGCGCGATGTCCAACCCCTTCGATCTTGCGCCGCTCATCGGTCAACCGCAGGCGCTGTGCCGCGGCGAAGTGGCCGAGGTGGATGACGAGGGCCACCTGCGCGTGCGGCTGCCCGGCGGCGAACTGCTGCGCTGCGAGCTGCTCCAGCCGGATGCGCCCGGTGCCGCCTGCAGCGGCGGCGACGCGGTGCTCGTCTGGCAGGACGGCGCCGGCGGCGGCATCGTGCTCGGGCGCGTCGGACGCCAGCTGGCCGAAGCGCGGCCGGTGGCCGATCCCAAGGCCTTCGCCGATCGGCCGGAGACGCTGGTGCTCGAGGCGCGCGGCGACATCGTGCTGCGCAACGGCCAGTCCCGCCTGCGCCTGGGCGCCGACGGCGACGTCGAGATCGTCTGCGCCAGCTTCGCCACGCGCAGCCGCCGGCTGCTTCGGCTGCTGGCGCCGATGATCAAGATGAACTGAGCGCGGCGATCGTGAACTCCGCCCTCGTGATGCCGGCGGCCGGACCGGCCGCGCCGACCGGCGCCTCCCGCGCCGGCGCCGGTGCGGCGTCCCGGCGCCTGATGATCGACCAGCCCCGGCTGCTGGACCTCGCGGCCGTCGGCGCGCCGGCGCCCTCGCTGCGCGTGCCGGCCCAGCCCGGCTGGCGCGGCGCCTGGCCGTCCGGTGGCGAGGCGCCGCCGCCTTTCGAGGCCGGCGGCACCGCGGCGTTCCGGCGCCGCGCGGCCGAGGAATGCCTGGACCTGGTCGCGGTGCTGCGCGCCTACCGGGCGCCGCAACCGGACGAACACTGGCGCACGCCGATCGACTCGGAGCGCCGGCTGCTGGCCCAGGTCAACGCGATCATCGGGCTGGGCGCGGAGGCGCTCGACCAGGTCGCGGCCCTGGCCATCGATCCGGACCTGCCGGACCCCGGCCGGGTCTTCGCGGCGCTGCTGGTGCTGGGCTGCGTGGCGGGCGACCGCTGGTGGCCGGCGATGCATCGGATCTTCGAGGCCGCCGTGAGCCGCCATCCGGAGGAGGGCGCCCATGCGGTCGAGGCCCTGTCGCTGTCGCCGAGGACCGACCTGCCGGAGCTGCTGGGCCCCTGGCTGGGCCATGAATCGCCGGCGCTGCGCGCCGCGGCCGCGCGCGTGCTGGCCTTCCGCTGGGAACTGCCGGAGCGCGCCTGGGAGACGGCGATGCGGGACGCGGCGCCGGCGGTGGTCGCCGCCGCGCTCGGCGCGCCGGCGCATCAGTTCGATCCCGGTCGCTGCGAGCCGCTGCTGCTGGCGGCGGCGCACTCGCCCGTCGAGCCGGTCGCGCGGGCCGCGCTGCGTCTGGGCGCGGCCTTGCGCCTGCCCGCGCTGCACGGCCAGGCCACGCGCATGGCGACGCGCGACCCCGGCTGGGCCGACGCGCTGACGGCCATGGCGATGCACGGCCATCCCGGCGATGCCGTGCTGCTGCGCGCGATGCTGCGCAATGCCGACCGCTGGCAGGCCGCGCGCGCCGCCGGCGTGCTGGGCTTGCCGGCGCTGATCCCCGACCTGCTGGCGCTGCACGACGACCCGCTGCGCAACGACGAGGAGCGCCAGCTGGCGGCCCAGGCGCTGGCGACGATCGCCGGTCCGGCGCCGGACGGCGACAGCGCCGGATGGTGGCGGCGGATCGCGCAGGCGCCGGCGGACCTGCGCGTGCGCGGCGGCCGGCCGCTCGGTGCCGGCGTCCTGCTGGCCCGGCTGCGCGGGCCGGGCTGGTCGCGCGCCGGGCGCCAGGACCAGTATCTGGAGCTGGTCGCGGCGTCGCGCGGCCAGGCGCCGCGCTTCAGCCCCTTCGATTTCGTCGCGGCCCAGGAGGCCTCGCTGCAGCGCATCGCCGACGCGATGGTGCCGCGGGATGCACGCGCCGACGGGCCGCATTGATCGTCGTCGAGCGCTCATGGACGAACCCGCCTTCTACAACCACAGCGGCCACCATGCGCAGGTGCTGCCCATCCTCGACCGCGACGGCGCCGAGGCGCGTCTCGTGCTCGTGAAGGCCAGCTACGACATCGTGCCGGGCGGCGGGTTGCGCGCCGCGGAGGCGCCGCGCGAGATCCGCCTGGGCGACGAGCCCTGGGGCGATCCGGCGATCGCCGACCTGCGCCTGCCGGGCGACTACGGCCTGCCCAAGCCCGGGACCGACTTCGTGCTCAGCGGTCACGCGGTGCCGCCGCTGGGCGGCGAGGCCGCCACGGCCATGGACGTCGGCATCCGGGTGCGCGACCGCGTCAAGCTGCTGCGCGTGCACGGCCCGCGGGTCTGGGTGCGGCAGTTCGGCGGCATCGGACCGGGCGAGAGCGGCCCGCTCGAGCGCACGCCGCTGGCCTGGTCGAGGGCCTACGGCGGCGCGGATTTCAGCGACCCGGCCAAACCGGTGGAAGAGGCCCGCAACCCCGTGGGCAGCGGCATCAGCCGCCATCCGGAGGCGCTGGTGGGCCAGCCCGCGCCGCAGATCGAGACCTCGGGCGAGCCGGTGACGAGCGCCGGCGGCCGCCACACCCCCGCGGGCTGCGCGCCGCTGGGGCGCCACTTCGCGCCGCGCCGCGCGCACGCCGGCACCCATGACGCCGCCTGGCTGTCGGGCGGCTATCCGGCCCGGCCGTCGGACTACCGGCCCGAGCATGAACACTGCGCCGCGCCCGGTCTGGTCTTCGAGGAGCCGCTGCGTGGCGGCGAGGCGGTGCGCATCGCCGGCGTGCATGCCCAGGCGCTGCTCGATTTCGCGCTGCCCCGGCAGCTGCTGCGCATCGACGCGATCGTCGACGGCCAGCCCGACACGCGACGCCCGCACCTGGACACGGTGGTGGTCGACAGCGACGCGCTGATGCTGGAGATGGTCTGGCGGGCGGTGTTCCGCTGCCCGGCCAAGATGCGGGGCCACTTCACCTCGATCACGGTGCAAGCCAAGGAGTACATCGAATGAGCGCCTCCCAGAAAACGTCCGGCTGGCGCGCCGGCCTGGCCCATGCGGAGGCGGTGAGCTGCCTGGGCGAGACGCTGTCCGAAACCGCGCTGCTGCTGCGCGCCGGGGTGTCCGGGATCGGGCTGACCGACTTCGTCGACGGGCAGGGGCGCCGGGTGATGGGCTGCGCCTCGCCGGCGCTGCCGCCGGACCTGCCGGCCCGCGAGCGGCTGCTGGCGCTGGCGGTGCATGCGCTCATCGGCGTGAGCCGGCGCCGCGCGGCCCAGGCGCACCCGCAGCCCGAGCGGCCGCCGATCCTGCTGCTGGGATTGCCGGCGCGTTTCGCGCTGGAGCCGCAGAGCTACGAGCTCAACGTCGCCGGCCGCGACTTCGTGCAGCGTCTCTCGGCCGCGCTGCCGCCGCCCTTCGCCGGCGCGGACATCGAGGCCTTCCCGTTCGGACGCGCCGCCGGCGCGATCGCGATGGCGCGTGCGCTGCAGCTGGCCGAGTCGCGGCGCGAGGTGATCTGGGGCGGCGTCGACAGCCTGCTGCACTGGCCGACGCTGGAGGCGCTGCAGCAGCGGGAACGGCTGCTCACGATGGAGAACGTGGACGGCGTGCGTCCGGGCGAGGCGGCGGCCTTCGCGATGGTGACGCACGAAGGCCGCGAGGACGGCTGGGTCGCCGGGCTCGGGCTGGGGCGCGAGGCGCATCCGGTCGGCAGCGACGAGCCGTGCCGCTCGGACGGTTTCGCGCAGGCGCTGGAGGCGGCGGTGGCGCCGCTGCGGGCGACGGGCCGGCGCTGCGCGCTGTGGGCGCTGGACGCCTCGCATGAACGTCATGCGACGCGCGAGGTGCAGAACGTCATCGCGCGTTTCGGCGACGTGCTCGATCCGGGCACCGACCTGCGCCTGCCGCTCAAGGAACTGGGCGACGTCGGCGCGGCGGCGCTGCCGCTGATGGCGGCGCTGGTGCTGCAGGACTGGGCCCATGGCGTGGCGCGCGACGAGTTCGCGGTGCTGGCCGCCGGCGCCGACGACGGCGCGCGCGGCGCGCTGCTGCTGGCGGCGGGCGATCCGGCGGCGGCCGGCGCGCGGCCGCGGGCGGCCGAGCCTCGGGAGGTGACCGCATGAGCGTCAACGCGAATTTCCGTGAGGTGGCCGGCGAGTCGACGAACCACGTGATCGTCTACATGAATCCGAGCGTCTGCCTCACGCCCGCGGCGCCGAGCCCGGTGCCGATCCCGTATCCGATCACCACGCCGGTGGGCTCGGGCAAGCTCGATGGCGACACGCGCGGCGTCAAGATCGGCGGCAAGCCGACCTTCCACGTCGACGCGGTCGTGCACGACTGCATCGGCAACCAGCCGGGCACGCAGAAGGAAGTGGTCAGCCTGAAGATCGGCTCCACCGCCTTCGTCATCGACGGCAGTCCCAACGTCCAGTTCGAGGGCAAGGCGGTGGTCTACACCGGCAGCTCCGGCATGGGCAACCAGATGTGAGGCCATGGGTACCAGCGCCGCGATGGTTCAGTTGAAGGTGATGAAGGCCGGCGGTGCCGGCGCCATCGCGGACATGAAGTGCTCGGAGATCCTGGCGTGCTTCGATCCGCCGATCGAATTCGGCAGCCACTCGCAGATGGTCGGGACCAAGGACGGCTACCAGGCGGAACACATCCTGCCGACCTCGGCGATGCACGACCTGGGTCGAGGCGGCGCGAAGTTCCCCGGCTGCGAGGGCTACAGCACCGGCGGCGCGTTGACCTTCATGGCCGGCGACGGCCAGAGCGAAGGCATGGAGCACAAGATCCTGACGGACCAGATGCGCCAGTTCTCCCAGCAGAACGACTTGGCCAATCGCAACGCGCCGATGAGCGAGTGGATGGAGCAGTACAAGCAGGGCGCGAAGGATGCGTTGTCCCGGGGCAAGCCGACGCGCACGATCAACCGGCCCGACCTCGACCGCGACAACCTGATCGCGGCCGCGGCGGAGTGCATCGCGCTGGCCGCCGCGGAGTCGTTCGCCAAGCTCGATCCGCCGGTCAAGCCGGAGACCCCGCTGCGCAATCCCTGGGCCGCGACCAAGGCCCAGAAGGCCGAGGCGGAGGCGGTGAACATGGACGTCGACATCATGTAACACCGCCTCGGATGGCACGGCGACACTAGACGTTTTCGAAGGAGTCCCTCTTGCAGAAAGAAATCAACCAGGTCGTGGACACGGCCGACGGCCTCGTGTTCATGGGCCTGTCGTATCCGCCGGAGGACATCGGCGCGGCCGTGGGCAGCCTGTACCGGCTGGCGCCGGGCAGCAAGGCCGGCGATCCGGCCGTGCCCATCCTCAACACCAATGACGCGCTGCGGGTGCTGTGGGCCTCGCCCGCGGGCCAGCTGTGGGTCGGCAGCGCCGACGGCCATGTCGCCACCACCGCCGCCACCGGCTGGGCCGCGCCGGGCGGCGACCTGGACTACGAGGTGATGAACGGCGGCCCCGCCTGGACGGTCTCGACGCTGCCCCGCGACAGCGTGAAGGGGCTGGTGCCCAACATCACCGCGATCTGGGGCAGCGGGGATTCGGACGTCCACGTGGGGACGCGCGGCGGGCACCTGTATCACTGGAACGGGAAGGCGTGGACGCAGACCCGGGCGGGCGACGGCTCCGCCGACCAGACCATCCGCACGATCCGCGGCCACGCCGGTGACGATGTGTACGCCGTCGGCGCCGTGGACACCCTGCTGCATTTCGACGGCCAGCAATGGCGCAACCTGCCCATCCCCGGCACGCCGGGCCCCGGCGAGACGCTGGGCGGCATCGCGCTGCTGCCCGAGCGCGCCGTCATGCTCTGCGCGTCCGGCGAGGGCGGCCGCCTGCTGCATGGCAGCGCGGCGGGTTTCACCGAATTCGGTCGTTACCCGCTGCCGCTCAACGACGTGGCGGTGCTGGGCGACCGGCTGCTGTTCGCGATCTGGAACGGCGTGGCCGAGCTGGTCGGGCGCGACGTGCAGGTCGTGAAGGACAACTTCAAGACCGCCGGTGCCTTCGAGGGGCGCGGGCGGGTGTTCTTCACCGAGCCGGCCGCGCCGCGCATGCAGTTCATCGTCCATGACCCGGCCAATGTCGCGACGCCCTGGACCCGCAGCAAGTTCTGAGCGATGTTGGCCGCCCTGCAGACCTTGATGGAAGTGGCCCGGGCCCAGGCCCGGGTCGACGTCCGGCTGAAGCTGGCGGTGTTCGTGCGTGGATCCCTGAGCCGGCAGGACATGGATCCCGACACCTTGTGGGAATTGCTGCGCGAGCAGCCCTTCGCCGCGCATCTGAACCGTTTCCGGCGGGGCGGCGAGACGCAGTGGCGGCTGCCTCCGGCCGGCGGCTCCGGCCGCATCTGGGCGCGCCGAGCGGGCGTCGATCCGGCGGCTTGCGTCGCCTTCGCGGGCGACGGCAAGCATGGCCGGACCGCGATGTCCCTGCAGATCGCCGACCTCGGGCCGGCGATGGGGATGGAGCGGGCCAGTCACCTGATCTTCGAATTCCCGGACGATGCGTCCAACCGGCAGATCGCCGAGGTGGCACGTTGGAGCCTCTCGCACCTGCCGGTGCTGTGGGGCACGGCGGGCTGGTGCTTCGACGTCGTGGAGGGCTCGGCCTACATGGCGGCGCGTCACGTCGTGGCGCTGGCGCGCCGCTGCTGGGCGATCCAGATCCTGGAGCCCGCGATCCTGCAGTGGGATGCGCTGCGCGGGCTGCCCGGCGTCAACTGGCTGACGCTGGTCGGCGATGGCTTCGCGGCGGCGCATGGCATCGACCCGGCGGCCCTGGCCGGGTTGGCCGGTGACGAGGTGTTCGTCCATCGCGGACGCGATGCCACCATGCTGGCGGCTGGCGCGGCACCGCTGCGCGGCGACATCCATGCCGACGAATCCCTGGCGCCGCTGGTGACGGTGGCGCAGGCGCTGAAGCCGGCGCTGCTGGCCAGCTGCTCGCCGATGTACGGCCAACTGGCCGACGAGGACGTCATGAACGCCTGGTTACAGCGCTTCATCGATCCCCAGGCCTGGCTCCGGGTGGACGTCGACGGGTAGAGGGCCTGCAGGGCCTGCGGCGCTCTGCCACAGCGTCCTCGTGACTTTCGTTCATTGCCCCCGATCCCCGTGACACGGAGGATGCGGGCTGGGCGGCGATCCTCGCCGCGGCGAGGCGTTCGATGTCACGATCAGAAGGTAATCCCCGCTCGGCCAAGCCGGGCAGCGCGCCGGCGGCTCCCGCCGACGATCCCACGCTCGATCCTGACGCGACCCGCATCGTGCCGGCGCCGCTGCCGGCCGGTGCCGCGCCGCTGGAGCGCATGCCGCCGGACACCGCCGCCAACCGCGCCGTGCCCATCGCCGAGCCGCCCCATGACGACGGTCCCGAGACCGTCCAGCATGAGCGCGACATCAGCTTCATCGACCCGACCTTCCCCGACACCTTCTCGATGCGCGCCGGCCGCAAGCCCGCGGACATCCCCGTCGACACCGACCACACCGTGATCGCGCCCGCGGCGCTGCTGATGCCGCGCGAGTCGGTCGAGCCCGTCGCCTCCGCGTCCACGCCGGCGCCCACGGTGTCGCCCAGCCCGTCCCCCGTGGCGACCGCCCCCGCGGCGCCCCTGCCCAGCGCGCCCGCCGCCGCTCCGATCGATCCTCCCGCCGCCCCGGCCACCCCAGCCGCCGCCATTTCCGTGAACGACAACGAAACCGTCATCGTGCCCGCCGGGGCGCTGCCTCCCGTGGCCAAGCCGGCGCCTGCCGTGGCGCCCACCCCCGCACCCAAGACCGTTGACGCCATCCCCGCGACCGGCAACGAGACGGTGATCGCGCCGGCGGCCAGCCTGGCAGCCGTTGCCGGGACCTCGGCCGCCAAGGCGCCCACCGCGCCGCCGGTGGCCACTCCCGCCGCGCCCGCCGTCCCGCCCGCGCAGGAGGCGGGCGATTCCGAGTTCCACGCGTCCGAGTTCGCCGAGACCGTGCTCGATCCGGACGCCGTCGCGGCGGTGGCCGCCATGCGCGCGCTGCCGCCCGAACCCACGCCGGTGGGGCGTCCGTCCACCGGCACGCTGCCCGGCGGCGCGCTGGCCGCCGCCAAGGCCAGCGCCGACGCGCCGGTGCGCCAGGTCGGCCGCTTCCAGGTGCTGGACCGCATCGGCCGCGGCGGCATGGCCAGCGTGTTCAAGGCCCACGACCCGGGCATCGGCCGCGACGTGGCCATCAAGTTCCTGCATGCCTCGCTGTGCGAGGACGACGAGTACCGCGCCCGCTTCCTGCGCGAGGCGCGCGCCTCGGGCGGCCTGTCGCATCCCAACATCGTCACCGTGCACGACGTGGGCGAGGTCGACGGCCGCCCCTACATGGCGATGGAGCTGCTCGACGGCGAGCCGCTGGCCGACCTGCTCGAGCCCGGCCAGCCGCTGGCCATCCGCGACACCGTGGTGATGGCCATCCAGCTGGCCCGCGCGCTGGACTACGCGCACAAGCGCGGCATCGTCCACCGCGACATCAAGCCGGGCAACATCGCCCGGGTGCGCGGCACGCTGGACATCAAGGTGATGGACTTCGGCATCGCCCACATGGAGTCGACGAAAGGGGAGCAGCGCACCCGCGTCGGCGACGTGCTGGGCACGCCGCAGTACATGGCGCCCGAGCAGATGAACGGCGAGAAGATCGACGGCCGCTCGGACCTGTTCTCGGTCGGCATCGTGCTGTACCAGATGCTCACCGGCGTGCGCCCGTTCACCGGCGACAGCGTGGTCAACCTGGCGCTCAAGATCGCCAAGGACGACCCGACCCCGCTGAACAAGCTGCGGCCGGAGATTCCCGCGTCGCTGCGCCGGGTCGTCGACCGCTGCCTGGCCAAGGCGCCCGACAACCGCTTCCAGACCGGCGCCGAACTCGCTGACGCGCTGGTCAAGGTGCTGAACGAGATCGACGAGGAAGCGCGCAACAAGAACCGCTCCAAGCTGATCCCGCTGCGGGTGAAGTGGGCCGCGATGATGGCCGGCATCGTCGCCATCGTGATGGCGGTCAGCGGCTCCATCATCAGCCAGCGCCAGAACGCGGCGCTGATGCAGCAGGTGGCCGACTACGGCACCGCGCTGTCGCGCTTCATCGCGGCGCAGAACGCCACCGCGGCGCTGGGCGAGGACTGGGTGTCGGTGGACGTGTCGCTGCAGGAGATCATGAAGACGCGCGATTTCGAGAGCGTCACCGTGATCGATCGCGCCGGCGTGGTGGCCGCGTCCAGCCAGCCCGACGCGGTCGGCAAGCCCTACCAGGCGCCGCCCGGCGAGCTGCTGGGCGAGCAGGGCGGCGTCAAGCGCACGCGGTATCACGCCGCGGGCGGCGCGGCGGTGCTGGGCTTCGATTCGCCGATCACCTTCCAGGACAAGACCGTGGGTCGCGTCGCGCTGGGCCTGCCGGAGCGACCGCTGGAGAGCGTGGCGCGGCTGTCGCGCACGCTGATGGCGGTGCTGGCGGTGACGACGGTGCTGGCGGTGGCGATTGCGATGTTCTTCGTCGCCAACTGGTTCTCGCGGCCGATCAAGCTGGTCGTGGAGGCGCTGGACGAGATCGGCCGCGGCCGCGTCGACTTCCGCATCCGCGAGCAGCGCAAGGACGAGTTCGGGCTGCTCTACGCCGCCTTCGACCGCATGGCGCAGGCGCTGCAGGACAAGCAGGCGCTGGCGGCATCGGCCGCCAAGGCGGAGGCGCCGACGACGATCGGCCGGCGCTCCGGGCTGCGTGGTGCCGCGATCGCGCCGGCGGCCGAGACGCCCGCCGCGGCAGCGGCCGCGCAGGCCGCCGCGCCCGTGAACGGCCAAGCCGCCGCGCCGTCCGACGAACAGACCCAGCCCGCGCCGCCGGTGCCGGCCGGGCCGGACGCTGCCGATGCGCCGAAGCAGCCTTGAGCGTCGCCCGATGAGCGTGAAAGGATTCCCCCCGATGAATGGCCCTCACCCCAACCCTCTCCCGCCAGCGGGAGAGGGGGCCGGACCGTCCGCGTTTCGCTTGGCCTCTCTCTTTCCCACTCTCTTTCCCCCTCTCCCGCTTGCGGGAGAGGGCAGGGGTGAGGGCCGACGGCCGATGCAGTCCGCCATCGCCGCTATCCTCGCCGCGCTGGCCCTGACCGCCTGCGTCACCACCCCCACCGGCACGCCGCCGCTGAACGAGCCCGCGCCGACCCCGCCCCCCACCGCGACCGCCGCCCACGGCGAGGTCATCGCCCGCAACGACCGGCTGCTGATCTACGTCCCCGTCGCCGGCGAATCCCTGCGCGGCATCGCCGCCCGGCTGCTGGGCAGCGAGGACCGCGACTGGCAGATCAGCGAGGCCAACGCCGGCGCCACCAAGGCCGATCCCGGCCAGCCGCTGATCGTGCCGCTCAAGCCGATGAACCCGGTGGGCGTGCGCGCCGGCAGCTTCCAGACCGTGCCCATCCTCTGCTACCACCGGCTGGGCACCACCGGCGGCAAGATGGCCGTTTCCCCGGCCAGCTTCGCCGCCCAGATGGAATGGCTGGCGAAGAACGACTACCGCGTCGTCAAGCTCTCGCAGCTGACCGGCTACCTCGAGGGCAAGGAGCCGCTGCCGCCCAAGGCGGTGGTCGTCACCTTCGACGACGGCTACGAGTCGGTCTACAAGTTCGCCTACCCGGTGCTGCGCAAGCTGGGCCTGCCCGCGACGATGTTCGTCTACACCGATTTCGTCGGCGCCGGCGGCGACGCGGTCAGCTGGCCGCAGCTGGCGGAGATGCAGGCCTCGGGGCTGATGGACATCCAGGCCCATTCGAAGTCGCACCGCAACCTGATCGAGCGCACCGCCGGCGAGAACGACGAGCGCTACAAGCGCAACCTCGACAGCGAGACCGCCGGCCCGCGCGACCTGATCGAGCAGAAGCTCAACACCAAGGACCAGGTGCGCCATTACGCCTATCCCTACGGTGACGCCAACGAACTGGTGCTGGAGACGCTGACGCGTCAGAAGTACACGCTGGCGGTGACTGTCAACCCGGGCGGCAACGCCTTCTACGCGCAGCCGCTGATGCTGCGCCGCACGATGATCTTCGGCGACCACGACCTCGAGGCCTTCAAGGCCCGGCTGCAGACCAGCCGCCGCATTGGACAGACACCATGAGGGCCGCGCTCGCAGTCCTCCTGGCCGCCGCCGCGCTGGCGGCCTGCAGCAGCGGCCCGAGCGGCGCGCTGCGCGGTGGTGAAGGCGTGGCGGGCTCGCCCCCCACGGCCTTCGAGCAGGCGCAGGTGTCGCGCGCGCAGGAGCAGGTGAAGGACGGCCAACTGGCCGAGGCCGCCTGGACCTGGGAAGCGCTGACCGTCCTGCGGCCCGACAACGCCGGCTACCGCGACAGCCTGGCCGCGACCCGCCAGCTGATCGACAGCGGCGTGAGCGAGCGGCTCGAGAAGGCCCGGGCGGCGCAAAAGCGCGGCGACCTGGACGGCGCAAGCACGGCCTACCTGGGCGTGCTGGCGCTGCAGCCGGACAACGAGGCCGCCGCCGACGCGCTGCGTGGCCTGGAGAAGGAACGCAACCAGAAGAGCTACCTGGGCAAGCCGACGCGGCTGACGCTGCGCAAGGCGAGCCCGCCGGTGGCGGCCAAGCCGGCCGCCAAGGCGCAGGCGGCGGGTGCGTCGGGCAAGGACGCGGCCCCGGCCACGGCGTCGGCCGGGCCGGACCGCAACGAACTGGAGCACATCGCGATGCTGGCCGCGCAGGGCGAGCTCGACGAGCCGATCCGGCTGCTCGAGCGCCGCGCGCCGCAGGACCGCAACGATCCCTCGGCCAAGCGGCTGCTGGCCGACCTCTACGTGCGCAAGGCCGAGAAGATCTCGACCATCGACAAGTCCGGCGCGGTGATGCTGCTGCAGAAGTGCCTGCGCGTCGATCCGAAGAACGCGCGCGCGACCGCGCTGATGCGCCAGCTCATCGACGAGTCGGCCGCCAAGGCTCCCGCCGCGGCGGGCCCGGCCGCGGCGGCGAAGAACAAGGTCGACAAGCGCTAGCCGCCCCGGCGCCGGCCGACGGCCGCCGCCGATGGCCGACCGCGCCCCGACGCCTAGAACGTCACCGTGACCGAGGGCGCGCTGCGCTGCGCCTCGCCATGGAACACGGCCTCGATGTTGTTGCCGTCCGGGTCCAGCACGAAGGCCGCGTAGTAGCCCGGGTGATAGGGCCGCTCGCCGGGCGCGCCGTTGTCGGTGCCGCCGTTGGCCAGCGCGGTCTTGTGGAAGGCGTCGACCGCCGCGCGGTCGCGGGCCTGGAAGGCCAGGTGATGCCGCCCGGTCAGCTGGCCCTGCGCCGCATCGCTGCTCGCGGTCGACACGAACAGCTCGTCGGCCCAGAAATAGTCGTCGCCCGATCCGCCGATGGGCACGCCCAGCGGCGGCAGGACCGCCTCGTAGAAGCGGCGGCTCGCGGCCAGGTCGCGCACGACGAGCTGCAGGTGGTCGATCAGGCGTCCGCGGTGCAGTTGCTGGACTTCCATGGAGGCTCCTTGAAGTGGGTCGGCATGAAGCCGGTCGGGGCAAACGGCGTTCTTATCCGCCCGGCGCGCCGGCGTCATTCGTTTTTCCGTCGACGGCCCGCCGCGCCCCCGGAGTGCGGGACAAGGACGATGCGCCTGCCAGGGTCCTCGGCGTCCGGCTCAGATCACACCCGGTCCGCCGCGCCGTTGGCGGTTCCGGCACCGGAGCCGGCGACCTGGGCGATGCTGACGCTCGGCGGCCTGCTCCTGCTGCTGCGCCAGCGGCGGAGCAGGGGACCGGAGACGGTCCTCTCCAGCACCCCAGCCAGCAGCACGCTGACCACCACCGCCGGCGCGTAGACCACGAAGGTCCACGCCTGCGATGCGCCCATCACGGCGCGATACAACGCCACCGTGCCGAGCACGACCAGCATGTGGCTCAGGTAGAGCTCGTAGCTGAGCTCGCCCATGCGGGCGAGCCATCGCCCGCCACGCCGCGGCGCCGGCGGGTGAGCGACCGCGGCGATCAGCAGCGCGGCGGTGCCGACGCACAGGACGTACATGCCGCCCTTGAAGAGATGGCGGTGGACGAGCTCGCCCCAGCCGATCACCAGCAGCAGGCCGACGCCGCCGAGCACCGCCAGCAGGCGGGCCTCGTGCGCGCCCGGCCGCCAGTGCCGCGCGAGCAGCGCCGCCAGCACGCCCCAGGCGATCGCCGACATGCCGGGCAGGTAGGCCTTTTCCCACCAGACCTCGTCGCTTGGCGGGACCAGCGCCCTCAGCGGCACCAGGGCGAGCGCCAGCGCCACCAGCACCGCCACCAGCAGCGGCCGGGGCAGCGCCAGGCACAGCAGCGGGAAGCCGACGTAGAAGACTTCCTCGATCGACAGCGACCACAGCACGTCCCACGCCGCCGGCGCCCAGCCGGTGCGGCCTTCATACCAGTTGAAGGTGAAGCTCAGCGCCGAGCCCAGCAGGCCGGCCAGCGACTGCCGCTCGCCCGGTGCGAAACCAGGCACGCCCAGCAGGGCCAGGGTCGACAGCAACGCCAGCATCACCAGCAGCAGCGGCAGGATGCGTGTGGCGCGGGCGCGGTAGAAGGCGCGCAGGTCGACCCGCCGCAGGTCGCCATCGCGCGCCAGCAGGCGGGTCGTGATCAGGAAGCCCGAGATCACGAAGAAGATGAACACCGCCTCGTAGCCGTTGAAGCTGATCGCGTCGATCAGGCGCTTGGGCAGCCAGGCACCGGCCAGGCTGGGCGCCAGCGGCAGGCGGAAGGGCAGGGCCAGGTGGTGGACCACCACCAGCAGGATGGCCACGCCACGCAGGCAGTCGATGGCGAAGTTGCGCGGCGTGATGTCGGTCATGCGGAACAGCGGCACCAGGCCGCCGAGAAGGATGGCGGCGCGGATGTTAGCGGCGCCTGGCGTCGGCGCGGCCGCTCATCGGAGTGACGGGCGTTACGTCATCGAGCGGCGCCGCCTCGCAGCAGGCCTCATTGCCACCTTTGCCGTCGTCCCTATGGCCGTCGCTGCGATGGCCGTCGGCGCGGCGTGGCAGCGCGATCGGACGGATGCGCCGGGGCGCGGTCGGTCCGGCGTCCAGCATGTCGCGCACCCGCCCGTCGGCCTGCGCGACCAGCGGCTCGATCAGCGCGGCCTCCGGCAGGTTGGCCCAGTAACGGCGCGGCATCTCGCGGGTCATCATGGCCAGCTTCAGGCGCGCCGGATTGAAGATGCTGCGGTAGTAGGTCAGCCACAGCGCCGCGCCGGCGTCCGGCGGCGGCGCCGTTTCCCGCCGCGCCCCCGGGCCGGCGCACAGCCGGACGCCGTCCCAGTGCATCGAGACACGCGGCGACAGGATGGTCCAGCGCAGGTTGGCGAAGCGCCGCGCGAAGAAGGGCGAGGCGGCCTCGAGCACATGGTGCTCGGGCTCGAACCAGGCGACCAGGCGTTCGCCGTCGGTGTCCTCGACCGGGACGAAGCGCACGAAGGCATGGGTCTTGTGGATCTCGTGCCGCACCTCGCGCGCGAGCCGCTCCGCGTGGCGGCGGTCCTCGTCGAAACGGTCGTGCCAGCACGCGGGATCGGTCCTCAGGCGCGACAGCAGGCGATGCAGGAGCTCGAAGCGCCGCGGCTCGCGATGCAGCAGGGCGGACCGGCACAGCGACAGGAACGAGGCCGGCACCGTGAACGCGGCGCTCGCGACGCGCTCGCTCGCATCGGTCGCATCGACGTCCTCCGCGGTCGACCAGAGGTCGCCGCCGTCCTCGCCGGTGATCCACTCGACGGTTTCCGGCGCCACGCCGTCCAGCACCAGGCGCCGGGCAGCGTGCCGAAAGCCGTCGAAGTCGACCGGCCCGTCGAGCCGCACGCGGATCATCCGAACAGCCCCAGCTGCGTGGGAGCGCCCCCGACCACGCCCGTGCCCGTGCCCGTGCCCGTGCCCGTGCCCGTGCCCGTGCCCGTGCCCGTGCCCGCGTGCGCTGCCCCACTGGCGCGAGTCGGGGCCGGCGGTGCCGCGCCGGGGCGATGACCGTCGACGATGACGAACGGCAACACCCGGCGCAGCGGCAGCTTCATGTGGCGCAGGTCCTCGGCCCGCACCCGGCGCAGTCGACGGGCGGCGATCAGCCGGTCGACCGAGCCCACGCCCAGGCCGGGCACCCGCAGCAGCAGCTCTCGCGGCGCCTGGTTGAGGTCGACCGGGAAGCGCTCCGGATGCGCGAGCGCCCAGGCGTGCTTGGGATCGACGTCCAGCCGCAGCAGCCCGGTGCCGTCGTCGACGATCTCCTCGTGGTCGAAGCCGTAGAAGCGCATCAGCCAGTCGGCCTGGTAGAGGCGGTGCTCGCGCACCAGCGGCGGCGCCTTCAGCGGCAGGGCCCGCGCGGCATCGGGAATGGGGCTGAACGCCGAGTAATAGACGCGCCGCATGCGAAAGCGCCCGTAGAGCGCGGCGCTGCTGCGCAGGATGCTGCGGTCGTCGCTGTCATCGGCGCCGACGATCATCTGCGTGCTCTGGCCCGCCGGGGCGAAGCGCGGCGGCCGCGCGGGGCGCGGCGCGGCGCCCGGGATCACGCGGATCGGTGCCTCCGACGTGCCCGTTGACCCGCCCGTTGACCCGCCCGTTGACCCGCGCGTTGAGCCGCGCGCTGACGCCCGCGCCTCGCGGGCCTCGTCGATGTGCAGCCGCAGCCGGCCCATCGAGCGATGGATCGCGCTCGTGTCCTTCTCGGGCGCGAGCTGCTTCAGGCCGGCCTCGGTGGGCATCTCGACGTTGATGCTGAGCCGGTCGGCATACCGGCCGGCCCGGCGCAGCAGCTCGTCGCTGGCATCCGGGATGGTCTTGAGGTGGATGTAGCCGCGGAAGTCATGCACCTCGCGCAGCGTCTGCGCCACCCGCACCACCTGTTCCATGGTGTGGTCGGGGCTCTTGATGATCCCGCTGCTGAGGAACAGCCCCTCGATGGTGTTGCGGCGGTAGAAGTCCAGCGTCAGCCGCACGACCTCCTCGACGCTGAAGCGCGCCCGCGGCACGTTGCTCGACGACCGGTTGACGCAGTACAGGCAGTCGTACTGGCAATGGTTGGTCAGCAGGATCTTGAGCAGCGAGATGCAGCGGCCGTCGGGCGCGTAGCTGTGGCAGATGCCCATGCCTTCCGTCGAGCCGATGCCGGTGCCGCTGACGGAATCGCGCCGGTCGGTGCCGCTGGACGCGCAGGAGGCGTCGTACTTGGCGGCGTCGGCCAGGATGGCGAGCTTGCGGTCGAGGTCCATGGGGCGCGCGGGAATGACAAACAACTGTATGAATATACAGTAATTGAGTCATCCAGCTCTCGCATCACCGGCCGCCTGCGAGGGGATTCCGCCGGCGAGCGCCCATGCCAAAGAGGCGCACGCGGCGCCTCTTCCTGGGGTGCCCGACGCCGCCGCAGCGGCGTGGTGTCACTTCAGCTGGTCGGCCTTGGCCTTCAGCGTGACGGCCTTCTGGCGTTCCAGCTTGGCCAGCTCGTTGTCCGGGTCGAGCTGCAGCACCGTGTCCCAGCCGCGGATCGCGCCGGCCAGGTCCTGCTTGGCGAAGGCGGTGCGCGCGTTCAGCGTGGCCCGGGCGATCTGCTTCTTGCGCAGCGCCTCGATGCGGGCGGCGGCGCCGGGATGATCGGCGGCCTCGGCGCGGCGGAACTCCTCCAGCGCCTTGTCCATGCGGCCGGCGCGCTCGTGCGCATCACCGGCACGCATGGCCTTCTCGCCGGGCGACAGTTCGGCCACCGGCGGCGGCGCGGGCGGGGCGGCGGGCGCCGGAGCGGCGGCCACGGTCGCGGACGGCGCGGCCGGCGCGGTGGCCTTCGGATCGGGGCGCGCCGAGGGGCGCGGATACAGCGGACCCGCCGGCGGCTTGCCGGGGATGCGCAGCACCTGGCCGCCGGCGACCTGGCGCGGCACGCGGATGTCGTTGTAGCGGGCCAGGATGTAGAAGGCGTAGATGTCGCCCATGAAGCGGCCGGCGATCCGCGACAGGGTGTCGCTGGACTGCACCGTGTAGGCGAAGGACTCGCGTCCCAGCAGCGCCACCGGGTCGGCGGTGATCTGCTTCATGAGGCTGTTGGCCAGCTTGTTGCCGGGATCCAGCTGCAGCGCGCGCTGCAGCTCGGCGCGGGCCTGGTCTTCCTGGCCGGCTTCCAGCAGTTCGATCGACTGCATCGCGGTCTTCTGCGCCAGGGCCTGCTCGGCGGGCGTCGGCGGGACCGGCTCCGGCGGCGGGGGCGGCGGAGGCGGCGCCGTCACCACCGGTTCGGGCGGCGGCGGCGCGGGGGCGGGCGTCTGGCAGGCCGCCAGGGCCAGGCTCAGCAGCAGCACCGAGACGGCCGACAGGGCGGATGGCGCACCACCTCGCAGCGCGGCGGCAATCGAGGGGGAGGCGGTCGGGGCGTCGGGACGGAAAGTGGTCGACATCGGCATCACGTCGGGATTCGAGCGGGGTGGAGTATGAAACAGCGACAAGCCCCCCGCAGGTGACTTTCGTTCATTGAAGCAGGACCTTTGTCACGCAAACATCCCATGCCAGTCTCTCGAGGTCCCAAAGGCAGCATCATGACCCTCACCCTGCGCGCGGTGTCGCTCAACGACCTGCCCCTGACGCAGCCCATCACCGCGCGCTTCGACGCCACCGGGGGAACCATCGGTCGCGCCGACCACAACACCATGGCGCTGCCCGACCCGGAGCGCCACATCTCCCGCCAGCAGGCCGAGATCAGCGCCGACGCCGGCGGTTTCGTGATCCGCAACGTCGGCAGCGCCAATCCGATCACCGTCGCCGGGCAGCCGGTCGCCCAGGGTCAGGCCGTGCCATTGCGTCATCTGGACCAGGTCCGCATCGGCGGCTACCTGCTGGAAGTGCAGAACGAGGCCGGCGACGACAGCGGCGCCACCGTGATCCGCCGGGCGCCGGACCTGGCGCGTCCGGTCATGCCGGCGCCTGGGCCCATGCCCATGCCCATGCCGATCCCGGCACCGCCGACGCCGCTGGGCGGCGCGACCTCGGCGCCCGCCGCGCTGTCCAGTTCCAACCCGTTCGCCGACCTGTTCGGCGGCGCGCCGACGCCGGCCGACCTGTTCGCCGCGACGCCGGCCCCGACGCCGCATCTCTCGCCGTTCGCGGCCCCGCCGCCCGCCCCGACGCCCGCGCCGGCCGGACCGATGCTGCTGCCGGACGACTTCGATCCCTTCGCCCCGCCGCCACCGTCGCGTCAGGCGTCCGCCACGGGCGCCGCCGGCCCGGCCGCGTTCGACCCCTTCGGCGGCCTGGACCTGGCGCCGCCACCCGCGCCCGTCGCGCCGCCGGCGGCCTCGAACGACCTGGGCTTCGGCGGAGCCTTCGCCGACCTGGTGCCGGGCGACAACAACCGCTCGCTGGACGACCTGTTCGGCTTGCAGGCCCCGGGCGCGGACCCACTGGCCGGCTTCATGGCCGGCGCGGCGCCGCGCGCCGACACCGGCGCGCGCGACGGCCTGCCGTCGGATCCGCTGGCGCTTTTCGGCGCCGCGGCGCCGGCCGCCAACACCGAGCCGCAGACGCCCGCGCTGCCGGACCACACGCCGGCGCTGCATTCGTCCTTCCGTCCGCCGGAGGTCCGCGGCCCGGCGCCGGCGCCGCTGCCTCCGCCAGTTCCGCCGGTGGCCGTGATGCCGCAGCCGGTGGTGCCCGCCGCGGTCATGCCGCCTCCCGTGATGCCGCCCCCGGTGATGCAGCCGCCTCCGCCGCCGGCCGTGGCGCCGCCGCCGACCTTCGCCCGGCCACAGCCGGCGGCGTCGGCGACCGCCTCGCCCGGCCAACCGGCCGACACCGCCGCGCTCTGGCAAGCCTTCTGCGAAGGCGCGGGCGTGCGCATGGCCGCGCCGCCCCAAGGCCTGAACGCCGACCTGATGCGCGTCATCGGCCAACTGCTGAATGCCTCGGTCGACGGCGCGCTGCGCATGATGGCGGTGCGCGCGGCCACGAAGCACGAGCTGCGCGCGCAGGTCACGGTGATCCGCTCGCGCGACAACAACCCGCTGAAATTTTCGCCCGACGCGCAGTCGGCGCTCGAGCAGCTGCTGCAGCCGCCGGTGCGCGGCTTCCTGCCCGGTCCGGCGGCGATGCAGGACGCGATGCGCGACCTGGTCGGCCACACCATCGGCACGATGGCCGGCACCCGCGCGGCGCTGGAGGGCGTGCTGACGCGCTTCCAGCCCTCGGCGCTGGAGGCCAAGCTGACCAGCCGCTCGGTGCTGGACAGCGTGCTGGCGATGAACCGCAAGGCCAAGCTCTGGGAGCTCTACCTGCAGCATTTCGAATCCATCCGCGACGAGGCGCAGGAGGACTTCCACACCCTGTTCGGCAAGGCTTTCCTGGAGGCCTACGAAGACCAGCTCGAGCGCCTGAGCCAGCACGGCCGGGGCCCGGCGCCGGTCGCGCCGCACGCACAACCACAGCAGAGCGGGGCCTGAGCCCCGCCGATCGTCCTACACGTCGTTCACACCATGCTCAAGATCCGGGTCGCCGCCTGCAGCGAACAAGGCGCGCGCGCCAACAATGAAGACGCCATCGTGGCGCACGAGAACGGCCCCGGCTGGTATGCCGTGCTGGCCGACGGCGCCGGCGGCCACCGCAATGGCGCGGAGGCCGCGCGTCGCGCCGTCCACCGGATGCAGACCAGCCTGGGCGACGCCACGCTGCCGTGGCGGCCGGAGCTGCTGACCGGCGCGGTGCTGGCCGCGCACGACGACGTGCGTCGCGGCGTCGAGGGCACCGGCCGCGACCGCATGCACACGACGGTGGTGGCGCTGTGCGTGGATGCGCAGCGCAACTTCGCGCTCTGGACGCATGTGGGCGACTCCCGCCTGTACCGCCTCCGCGACGGCCGGATCGACACGATCACGCAGGACGACAGCGTGGTGCAGATGCTGATCGAGGCCGGGCTGCTGACGCCGGAGCAGGCCGAGGATCACCCGCACAAGAACCACCTCGTGGCCGCGCTGGGCATCGAGGACGAGCTGCATCCCCACACGACCTCGCCGCAGCCGCTGCAGGACGGCGACGTCTTCCTGCTGTGCAGCGACGGCTGGTGGGGCAGCGCGGGCGACACCCTGATCCACGACACGCTGCGCGCGGCCGCCTCGCCGGACGACTGGCTGGCGTCGATGCGCGCGGTGATCGAGGAGCGCGGCTTGCCGGACCAGGACAACTTCAGCGCCATCGCGCTGTGGGTCGGCGAGCCGGCCCTGGCGGTGGCCGCCGAGGCCCCGGCGGACGCGGCCGGCACGGCCACGGACGAGACCGCGGTGGATTCCGGACCCGTCCCGCTGGAAGAGGAAGAAGAGGACGAGTCGACGCGGCGGATGCCGCTCTGAGCGCGGGGCGCGAGCGCGCCGCCGCGGGAGCCGGCGCGAGACCCAGGCGCCGCGAGACAGTCGTAGACCTCTGGAGACAGCCGATGAGGACGGTCCGTCAAGTCGACGCCGGCGACCTGAGCGTCGGCCTGTGGGACGAGGGTCCGCGCGACGGGCCGGCGGTCGTGCTGCTGCACGGCTTTCCGTATGACATCCATGCCTACGAGGCGGTGACCGATCGCCTGGTCGAGCGCGGCTGCCGGGTGCTGGTGCCCTTCCTGCGCGGCTACGGCTCGACGCGTTTCCTCGAGGCGGACACCCTGCGGTCCGGCGAGCAGGCGGTGCTGGGCGCCGACCTGCGGGCGCTGATGGACGCGCTGCGGATCGAGTCCGCGGTGCTGGCCGGATACGACTGGGGCGGACGGGCCGCCTGCGTGGTCGCGGCGGCGTGGCCGGAGCGCTGCGCCGGGCTGGTGTCCTGCAACGGCTACAACCTGCTGCATCCGCCGGACGCGATGGCGCCGGACGAGCCGGCCAACGAGGCGCGCTACTGGTACCAGTTCTACCTGCATGGCGAGCGCGGCCGGCGTGGCCTGGAGCAGCACCGGCAGGCCATGGCGAAGCTGCTGTGGCAGATGTGGTCGCCGCGGTGGCCGTTCACCGAGGCGGACTTCCTTCGCTCGGCGGCGGCGTTCGACAACCCGGACTTCGTCGAGGTGGTCGTGCATTCCTATCGCCACCGCTATGGCCTGGTCCCGGGCGACGCGCGCTTCCTCGAACTGGAGGCGAAGCTGCTGACGCGACCGGTGATCCAGGCCCCGACCATCCTGCTCGACGGCCTGGCGGACGGCGTCGCCGTCGAGCCCGACACGCGCTCGCATGCGCGCCATTTCGCGCGGCTCGTGCGGCATGAGCGGGTGGATGGCGTCGGCCACAACTTCCCGCAGGAATGCCCCGCCGTCTTCGCCGCGGCGGTGATGGACCTCGTCGAGGCGGCCTGAGCCGCCCGGTCCGCGGACCGAGCGGTCGAGGGCGCGGCCGATCGTGCGACCGCTCGCCGGATCAGGGACGCTGCGCGCTCTGCGTCCTGGCGCGTACCGGGACCTGGCGCGTCGACAGCGAGCTCGGCGCATCGACGTTGGCGCCCTCGCTGACGCCGACGCCCAGCCGGTCCACCAGTTCCCCGCCCAGCCAGGCGGTGACCAGCGATCCCAGCGCGCCGCCCCAGGCCAGCGCGTAGGCCTGCCACGGCGGCGACACCGGTGCCGGCTCGCGCAGCACCCAGCTCGCCGCGAAGAGCAGCAGCACGATCACGTTGCCGCCCGCATGGATCAGGCCGATGCGCTGCGCGCGGCTGCCCTTCGGGATGGACATCCAGTCGATCAGGCCGAAGGGCGCGGCCAGCAGGCCGCTGATCAGGCCGCCGGCGATCAGGTAGAAGGCCACCAGCGAGAACTGCGCGCTGTCCATGCCCAACGCCAGCCAGTCGAAGGCGACCGACGCGCCGAGCAGCCCGAGCGGGAAGACCACCAGCATCTGGTGGAGCGGGTGACCGAGGAAGGTGGCTTTGCCTTGCATGACGATGCTCCGTGAAGACGAGTGGTTGCGGGGAGAGATGCCCCTCGGGGCGGGTGGGCTGAGGCCGGTCGCGCTCCGGCTGCGGGAAGCGACGCGGCGAGCGCGACATCAAATCGGCAAGCGCGATACCTGTGCGCAGGCAAGAGGCCGGCGCGGCCAGCGAGGCCGACGCGGCTCACATCGGCTTGGCCACCATCAGGTAGAAGATCGCCAGGAAAGCGAACAGCGCCGGGAAGCCGAGCGCGATCCACCAGCGCAGCCAGACGAAGTAACGCGGCGGCAGGGGCGAGGCGCTGCGATCGGCCTCGACCGCGATGTCGCGCATCCGGATCTGGATCCACACGACCGGCAGCCAGCACAGCCCCGCGACGACATACAGCGCCAGCGACCACGCCAGCCACTTCGTCTGCAGCACCGGCATTCCCATCAGGTGCGCGAGGTACCAGCCGGACAGGGGCTGGAAGATCATCGTCGTGGTCGTGAAGAGCCAGTCCGCCCACACCACCTGCCGCACGACTTGCGCGGCCACCGCCGGATCGCGTCGCAGGCTGGCCATCAGCATGTGGAAGGCCGAGCCGATGCCGGTGCCGAACACCAGCGTCGACGACAGGATGTGCAGCCACTTGGCGATCAGGTACTCCATCGCAGTTCCTTGTGCGGCGCTGGGCCGCGAGAGGCGCATCGTTCATCGGCGGCGCGCCGTCCGTCGGGCCGAGTCGTCCACGATCAGCAGCGCGAGCACCGCCAGGATCGGCAGGTTCTTGCTGAGCGGTCCGTAGGGGTGCCACCAGAACTCCGGCAGGAAGACCGTGATCACGGCCGTGTAGAACAGCATCAGCGCCAGCTGCGACCACCAGACGGCGAGCCGCCACCGTCGCGGCGCCAGCAGGGTCGCCACGCCCAGCAGCAGGTCGAGCAGCGACGCCCCGGACAGCGCGAGCTCGCGCAGCGGGGCCGGCACGCCCACCGCGCCCAGCAGCACCAGGCTGTCCGCCACCGGATAGACGAAGGCCGACACGACCGCGGTGAAGATCCACACGAAGGCCAGCGAGAGCCGTAGCAGCCAGGACAGCCATCCCCATTGCGCCCGCCATCGCAGCGCGTCGGCGGCGGCGCTGTCCAGGAAGCGCTCGGGCGGACGCGGCGAAGCGCCCAGCAGCGCGATCGTGTCGGAGGCATCGGCGGTGTTGCCGCGCTGGAGCATGCGCCAGCTGTCGGGCGTCAGCAGCGAGCCGGGCAGCCTCGCGGCCAGCGCCGCGCCCAGTGCCGCCAGGCCCGCGGGCAGGGCGATCGCCGGCGCGCTGCCCAGGCCCATCGCGGCGCGCAGGCCCCACAGGTAGCCGCGCAGGCTGACCGGCTCCGCGCCGACCAGCGCCACGCGCCGGCCGATCCAGGGCGCCGGATCCTCGATCAGCGCGACGATCGCGGCGACCGCGTCGTCGACATGGAGGGGCTGCAAGGGTTGCCGTCCGCCGGCGGGCAAGGCCAGCACCGGGAGGCTGGCCAGGCCGAGGAAGAGTCGCGCACTCGGCCCGTCGGGCGCGAACAGCAGCGAGGGCTGCACGACCACCGTGGGCAGCGCCTGCTCGAGCAACCAGCGGTCCGCGTCGCGTTTGCTGCGGTGATAAGCGGTCCGCGCCTGGTCGTCGGCGCCGAGCGCCGAGACCTGGACGGCGAGACCCACGCCGTTCTGCCGCGCGGCATCGAAGAGCGCGCGCGGCAGGCGCTCATGCAGCGCCTCGAAGTCCTGGCCGTTTGACTCCCGGAAGATGCCGATCGCGTTGACGACGACATCTGCGCCGCGCAGCGCGTTGCGCCACTGCCGGATCGACCAGGCGGCGACGTCGGCCGCCACCGGCTCGATGCCGGCCTCGACCAGCGCCGCGGGCAGGTGGCGGGCCAGCCCGGTGATGCGATGGCCCCGCGCGGCCAGCGCGAGGCACAGGCGCCGACCGAGCGTGCCGGAAGCGCCAGCGACGAATATCCGCAGCGACGCGGCGGGCTGGAACGGCATGGACCTTGCCGATGCCGGGTCGCAAGCCTCAATCCTCGGAGCGGACATGGATACCTCGAGATGGATCGGCCTGGCGCTGGCCGCGGGCGCGTGGAGCGGCGTGCTGTCGGCCGCGGCGCTGATGGGCGCGAGCCGCGCCAACGGCGATCGCACGCCCACCGGCTTGAACGGCCCCAGCCACTGGTTCTTCGGGGAGCCCGCCGTGCATGCGCAGCGCTTCAGCGTCAGGCATACCGTCGTCGGCGCCTTGACCCACCAGGCCTCGTCCTTCCTCTGGAGCGCGGTCTTCGCCACCACGCGCCTCAGGCCCGCCGCCGCGGCCCACGGCCCTGCGCGCATCGTCGCCGAGGCGGCGCTGGTGACCGCGGCGGCGGCGACCGTCGACCTGATCGTGGTGCCGCGGCGGCTGACGCCCGGTTTCGAGCGACGCCTGTCCGCGAAGGCGCTGACCGCTGTCTATGCGAGCTTCGCCTTCGGCCTGGCGGTGGCGGCAGTGCGGGAGCGCCACGCACCGCCGCCCAGCCGCCTCAGGGCAGCGGCTTGTCCATCGCCGCATTCGACGCGTCCACCGGGGTCGGCCCGCTGCCCAGCTCCACGCCGGTGACGGGCTCGCTCAGCGGATCGGACGCGGTACGCGTGCGCATGGCCTCGCAGTCCCGTTCCTCGTCGGGCGTGAGCCCCACCGAGGCCTGCCCGTCGCCGCCGTCGACCGCGCACTGCCGCTCGCGGTCCGACTCGTACAGGAACAGCTTGTTGTCGTTCCACGGGCCCCGCATATCGCCTTCGCCCTGCGACATGTTGTAGTAGACCGAGGCAAACTCGGGCTTGCCCGGCAGCTTGCCCGGCGGGAAGTTCGGGCTGATCGAATACAGCGCCTTCTCGAACGAGCGCTGGTGGGCGATCTCGCGGGTCATCAGGAAGCCCAGCGCCTCCTTCACGCCGGGGTCGTCGGTCACCGCGATCAGCCGTTCATAGACGATCTTGGCGCGCGCCTCGGCGGCGATGTTGGAGCGCAGGTCCGCGGTCGGCTCGCCGATGCTGTCGATGTAGCCCGCATTCCAGAGCTGGCCGCCGGAGTTGGTCAGCGCCGGTCCGCCGCCGTACAGCACCTGCGTCACATGCGAGTCGTTGCCGGCGCCTTGCAGCGAGCGGAAGAGCTCCGCTTCGGAATCGGTCGCTTCGGCCAACTGGCCCTTGGCGCCCTTGTTGAGCATCGCAACGATGGTGCCGATGACCTCGAGGTGGCTGAGCTCCTCGGTGGCGATGTCGAGCAGCATGTCCTTGCGGCCCGGGTCGTCCTCGGCCAGCGCCTGGGTGAAGTAACGACAGGCGGCGGCGAGCTCGCCTTGCGGACCGCCGAACTGCTCGAGCATCAGGTTGGCCAGCGCCGGATTGCATTCGCGGACGCGGACGGTGTACTGGAGGCGTTTGTTGTGGGCGAACATGGAATCTCCTTGCTGTAGGCGGGGGGAGTGGAGCGAGAGGGACCTTGCAGCGCCGCACCGCGCGGCCCCTGCAGGCAAGGGCCGGATGGCGTGGCGACGATGTCGTTCTGGCAAGGGCCGATCCAGCGCTGCGATGAGGGTCTCGCCCGCCACGACGCGACGGCCCGGGACGGAGATCACCGATGACATCGGGGTTGTCGGCCGTCAGTCAAATTGCGTCGATTCGTTTCCGACATTCGGAAGGGCATGCGGCAGAACTCACACACTTGTCCAGGCAAGTGTTTTGGGGTCAGGACTTGCGCCGGTTCGCGCGTTCCGGGGCGCGCGCGCGTGTTCTCTCTAGTAGCGCGCGCCAAGGCTCGTCCTTTCGTGAGGTGGCTGGTTCATCCATCGGTCGTCCGAAACCGCCTGGCGCCCGGAAACCCCGATGGCATGGGGCTTGCAATGAAGAGGTCGTTGGCATGTGCCAATGACCCATTGACGGAGACACCATGACTCAGCAATCCAACCAAGGTCAGTCGACCCAAGGCCAGCAAGGCGGTTCCGGCTCGCAGCGCGAGCAGAACCAGCAGAACCAGCAAGGCCAGAACCAGCAAGGCCAGCAGCAGGACCAGAACCGCGAGCAGCAGCGCCAGCAGGGCCAGAACCAGGGCCAGCAAGGCCAGGCCTCCCAAGGCCAGGAGCAGCAGCGCCAGCAAGGCCAGCAGCGCGAGGACGGCTCGCAGAACCGTGCCGAGCAGCAGCGCCAGCAAGGCGGCCAGCAGCGCGAAGAGGGCGGCCAGCAGCGCGACGAGCGTTGAGCACCTTGCCAGCGCAGGGGCCGGCCCGCAGGGGTCGGCCCCTTTCATCTTCCAGCGAAAGGAATTCAGATGGCCGAAGCCTCCAGCGCCTTCACCGTGGACGACCTCTGCAACGAGCAACGCATCGAGTCGCTCGACCTGCAACCTGGCGGCCAGCGTGCGGTGTGCGCGCTGAAGTCGGTCCAACGCGCGGACGACGCCTACCAGACGCATCTCTGGCTGCTGCCCTTGGACGGCGGACCGTCGAACCGGCTGACCTTCGTGCCCAGCAAGAACTCGCGGCCGCGCTGGTCGCCCGGCGGTGATCGCATCGCCTTCCTGAGCGACCGGCATGGCGGGCCGAAGCAGGTGTTCCTGATGCCTGCGGACGGCGGCGAGGCCCGCCAGATCACGCGTTTCGCCGGCACCGTGATCGACCTGGCCTGGCGGCCGGATGGCCGCCAGCTCGCGCTGGTCTGCGCGGTCAATGTCGATCCGGACCAGCGCGTCGACGGCACGCGGGAGATCGACCTGCAGCGCCCGATCGCCCCCGCGACGGCGCCGGAGGTGGTCTGGCGCCTGCCCTACAAGATGGACGGTTCCGGTTATGTGCTGGGCGCCCGGCTGCAGATCGTGCTGCTGGACATCGAGTCGCAGGCGGCGACGCCGCTCACCCGCGGCGATTACGACGTGGGGCATCTGGCCTGGTCGCGCGACGGCCGGCGGCTGGCCTATACCCGGGGGCGCGAGGACGAACGCGAGAGCCACTGCACCGATGTCTGGATGCTGGACCTCGACGGTCCCGCGCAGCCGTTTCCCGAAGCGCGGCGGCTCACCACCACGGTGGCCACCGCTTCGTGGCCGGCGTTCTCCCCCGACGGCTCGACGATCGCCTTCATGGGCGCGGAGAACGGCGGGGACGCGATCATGCGGCTGTGGGCGGTGGACGTGGCCAGCGGCACGACGCGCCTGGTGGCGGACGAGGATGTCGAGCTGTTCAGCAACCCGCTGTTCTGGGACGGCGATGGCCGCCGGCTGCGCGCGGTGCAGGCCTGGCGCGGCGTCCAGCGCATCGTGTCCATCCAGGTGGACAGCGGCGAGGTCACTCCGCTGGTCGAGCCGGCCGCCGGTCATGTGAGCGCGATGGCGGTGGGCGAGGTGATCGCCTATGTCGAGGAAGGCATGGACCACCCGATCGAAGCCCACCGCTGCGACCTGGACGGCGGCCAGGCGCGACGCATCAGCGACTTCAACGGCTGGTGGCGCCAGCGGCATGCGCTCAAGCTCGAGCGTCGCCGCTTCGAGGTGCCGGACGGCGAGGGCGGCACCGAGCAGATCGAGGGCTGGCTGCTGCTGCGGGAAGGCGAGCCTTCACCGCGCCGGCTGCTGGTCGACGTGCATGGCGGACCGGCCAGCTATGTGGCGCTGCAGTTTCCGACGACCCCCTATTGGCAGGCGCTGGCGAGCCAGGGCTGGGCCATCCTGGCGCTCAACGCGGTGGGGTCGGCCAGCTACGGCCGCCGGTTCAGCGAGCGGCTGCGCAAGTGCTGGGGCAAGCTCGACCTGCCGCAATACCGCGCCGCCATCGCCGCGCTGCGGCGCGAGGGCCTGGTGGACGATCGGGTCGCGATCGCCGGCTCGTCCTACGGCGGCTACTTCAGCGCGTATGCCACCGGCAACTGCGAGGACTTCCGCGCCTCGGTGGTCAGCGCGCCGGTGGGCAACCTGGAGACGCACTACGGCACCTCCGACAGCGGCTACTACGCCGACCCGTTCTCGATGGAAGGCAAGCCCGACGCCAACCGCGAGCTGATGATCGAGCTCTCGCCGATGGCGCACATCGGACGCGGCCGCGCGCCGACGCTGTTCCTGCAGGGCAAGGACGACGAGCGTTGTCCGAAATGCCAGTCGGAGGAGATGTTCGTGAAGCTCAAGCGCTCCGGCACGCCGAGCGAGATGGTCCTCTATCCCGGCGGCGATCACCACACGCTGGGCCAGGGTCGACCGTCCCATCGCCTCGACGGGCATGCGCGCATCGTCGATTGGCTGAATCGGTGGGTCGAGGTGCCGTTGCCGGCGGCGCCCGGGGAGAAGCGCTGAGCGTTTCTCCGTGCCGTGGCGCGTGGAACGGGGGTTGCCCGTACCACGCAGGGCTCGATCCCGCGAGCCTCCCTCTGGAGATCTCCATGTCCCTTCGTCACTTGGCCGTCGCTGGCGGCGTCGCGCTGTTGTCCGCGCACCTGTTCCGTTCCCTGCGTGCGCCGCAAGACGGCGCACCGTCCTCGTCAGATGCTCTCTCGTCCGACGTTTCTTCGTCCAACGCTTCCTCGGCGGATGACCGCACGCGGTCCGAAGGCAGCGCGCGCGCCTCGTCGGAGGGCGGCGAGCCCGCGCAACTGACGCCGCTGGAAGGCGCGGCGGTCGCCGAGTCGCTGCGTGAGCAGGAGCGCCCCGAACTCGGCCTGCCGGGCGACACGCGCAACGATGCCGATCGCGTCCGGCCCGGCCTGGCGGACTTCGCGCGCGGTGCCTGAGTCGCGAGGTTGGCGATGAGGCCACGCACCGCCTTGTCGGCGGCTCTGACCGGGCTGCTGCTCGCCGCCTGCGGCGACCACCGGATCGAATCGCCGGTCCAGTCGCCCGGCGCGCCGGCGCGGCCAACCACCAAGGTCCTGGAAGCGGGCGCCGCCGTCCTGCAGGACAAGCCGCCGATCGAGGCGCTCAATGCCTACCTCGATGGCTTCCACTTCTACAACGGGCGGCCCACGGCGCAGATGGAGGCGCATCACTACTGCGCCGTCCTCAACGAGGAACTCATCCAATGCGTCATCTACGACGGCAACGTCAAGGACGCGAAGCTGATGGGCGTGGAATACATCATCAGCGGCCGGCAGTTCGCGGCCTTGCCGCCGGCGGAGAAGCGCCTGTGGCACAGCCACGTGCATGAGGTGAAGTCCGGCCAGCTGATCGCGCCCGGGATTCCCGAGGCGGCCGAGCGGCAGCTGATGGAACGGCTGGTCGGCACCTACGGGAAGACCTGGCACACCTGGCACACCGATGAGGGCAAGTCGCTGCCCTTGGGCGTGCCGCAGCTGATGATGGGCTTCACCGCGGACGGCCAGGCGGACGCGGCCATGGTGGCCGCGCGCGACCAGCGATTCGGCGTCGTCAGCGCGCGCAAGCGCGAGCAGCGCGGCGCCATCCCCGCGCCGCCCGTTGACGCCGGCGCGGATGCCTGGCGCCGCGGACAGGTCTATCAGATCCCCGATCCCACGGGCGCGCACGGGGCCGGCGCCCATGCGCCCGGGCGCGCCCCGTCCGCGCGGTGAGCGCGTCGCGCCTTCAGCTCGTGGACACCGCAATGCGCCGCGGCTGCGCATGCGCCTGCTTGGGGATCCGCAGCGTCAGCACGCCGTCCTTCATGCCGGCCTCGATGCGGCCCATGTCGAGCTCGCGGCTCAAGGTGAAGGCGCGGCGGAAACGCGGCACGCTCACCTCAGCCCACAGCGGGCGCATGCCGTCCGGCGCGCTGACCGCGGCCTCGCCTTCGATCACCAGCGTCTCGCCGTCGAGCCGGACGTCGAGCGCTTCCCGCGGCACGCCCGGCATGTCGGCCAGCAGCGTGATGCCGCCGGCGTCCTCGAAGATCTCGACCGCGGGTTCCGCGACCGCGCGGGGACCGGATGCCGGCTTGCCGGCCGGCGCGTTCTGCCCGGTCGAGGCCAGTTCCGCGCGGGCGCCATCGGCGCGGGTCAGTTGGGTGTGGGTGGACATGACAGCTCCTTTCTTCGTGAGGTCGTCGTTCACTGGACGTTGATGCGCTGCGGACGGGCGGCTTCGCGCAATCCCACCGTGACGCGCAGCACGCCGTCGCGGTAATGCGCGTCCACGCTGCCGGTGTCGGCATCGTCGGGCAGCGCCACGGCGCGGGTGAAGCGGCCGTGCCAGCGCTCCGCGGCGTAGAGCTGCACGCCGTCGGACGAGTCGCGCGCGGTGGGCTTGCGCTCGCCGGAGATCCGCAGCACGCCGCGCTCGACGGTCACGTCGATGGCTTGCGCGTCCAGGCCGGCGGCGAAGGCGTAGACCTCGATGGAGCGCTCGGTGCGGCCCACGTTGATCGGCGGGAAGGCGCCCGCCGTCGCCGAGCGGATGCTGTCCGCCAGGCCGTCCGGTGCGCGCGAACGCGACAGCGCCTGCTGCAGCTGGGTGAGCTGCTCCAACAGGCCTTGAGGGCGGTGGAACACGGTATCGAACATGAGAGACCTCCTTTCCTGGTCGATGAATCGATGGGGGATGAAAGGGATGGCGCAGGCGCCGTCCCGTGATGAACCGGTGGTGCGGACGACTGGAGACGCGCGGCCAGGCTCGGCCCGAGGTCGGCCCGAGGCGCTGGGTTCGGCGGGCTCGCGCCGTCGCGGCAAGGCGGGCGCTATCGCCCGTCAGGACGGGACGCGGCCGTGGTCGTGGTCGTGGTTGCCGTCGCGGCGGGGGAAGGCTCGCGCGCGAAGCAGGGGCGCGATGAGCACTTCAGGCGTCGCAGCGTTTCCCGCGCGAGCAGATAGGCCTGGAGATGGGGCGGGCTCATCACGAGCCGCGTCGAGCGCAGCGGGCGCGCGGGGCGCCGGGTCGGCGCCTGGGAGGGGGTGTCGGAGAGCGGCTTGGCCATGATTCAGTTCCTCGTCCGAATCGGTGGATGGCGGGTCGACACAGATTTAGGAACTGGGGCCTCGCGCTTCAAGAGCCGCGCGATTCAGGGAAAACCCTGATCAACCGGTCTTCTTCGTCAGCAGCGCCGCGAACGCTTCCACGTAGGGCAGGCCGGGCCCCCAGCGCATGTCGATCTGCTGGCCGGGCTCGGGGTTGGGCGACCACACGGTGCAACCGGCCAGGCGCTCCATGAGCTCTCCAGCCGCCAGCATCGGCATCGCTGAAGTGAGCAGGCTTGCCGGCGCGGTGTAGGTGACCCACTGCACCGCGTTCTCCGGCGCGGGCAGCGTCGCCGCGTGGCTCGCCGGCCAGGGCGGGGCGGCCGCGAGCGCCGCCTCCAGCGAGTCCACCGTGGCGGTGTCGTCCAGCGTGCGCATCGCCGCGTTGGCCAGCACCGTGTACCAGCGGTCCAGGTGATCCAGCCCGGCGCGGTCGATCGGCGGCTGCGTGCGCGGCTGCGCGATCACCAGCGGGAAATAGCGGCCGACGTTGTCGCAGCTGGCCATCAGCACGCCGAACCACCACTTCATGTCGACCACGCCCGGCGCCCAGGCGAAACGCAGCACCGGCGCCGTCAGGTAGGTGTCGAGCCAGCGGGCGCCCAGCACCTTGGGCAGGTCCTGCATCATCCCGGACAGCCAGGCGTCGCAGTGGCGCACGCAGTGCTGCGGCAGCCGCCGCTGGGCGAAGTCGCCCAGGGCGGCGACCTTGCCGTACCAGCCGGGCACGGTGTCGCCGGACGTGTTCAGGGCTTCGGGCAACGCGCTCATCGTCGGTCTCTCCTGGTGCGCCTCACAGCCCGCCGGGGCAGCGGAACTCGTTGAGCTCCGGCAGCCGGAACGGGTTGCGGACGCTGCTGGCGGTGACCTCGAAGACCGCCTTGCGGCCCTCGATCTCGAAGGTGGCCTTGAATCGCTCGGGCGCGGCGGTCTTCTCGATCTTGACCCGGTCGAACAGGCGGAACAGCGCCCACGGGCCATCGTTGACCATGCCGGACGAGCCGCTCGTGCTGGCCGGGCTCAGCTGCACCCGCACCTGCGAGCTGCCGCGCGGCCCCGGCCACTGCACCGAGGTCGGGATCTGCGGGCCGTGGCTGTAGCGCACGATCTGGCCGTCGACGTCGAGGATGAACTGCTGGATCGAGGTGTCCATCTCGATCGGCTTGAAGTCCAGCCGCAGCGACGGCGTGTTGCTGCCCGGGAAGAAGGTCTCCTTGATCGCCTGCGCGCGCTGGAACTGCGGCAGCGTGCCGCTGTCGGCGCCCAGCGGCGTGCCCTCCACGGCGCGGAACTTCCACGGCCGTGTCGTCGTGTCGACGTAGGGCGCGAGCTTCTGCTGGAAGAGCTGGTCGATCTTGCCGCCCGGCGCGAACAGCATCGCGAAGTCGGCCTGGGTGGCATCGCGCGAGGAATTGCGGTCCAGCGGATAACGGCCGGCCACGGCCTGGTTGCAGAACTCGCCGACCTGCGAGCGCACCTCCATGCCCAGGTTCTGACGCATCGCGCCCTGCGACACGCGGGCGCTGCTGCTGCCCAGGTCGTCCAGCATCGTGCGCAGCGGCTCGGGGCTCATCGCGGCGGCGGCCTTCAGCCGCGTGGGCACCGGCGAGGGCGGCGGCGCGCTGCCGCCCTTGAGCGCCGAATCGGCCGCCGTCAGCATGATGTTGGCCTCGGCGATCAGGCCCACCGTCTCGTCCAGCGGCGCCTTGCCGCCGCCCGGGGGCGCGGTGACCATGCTGCGCAGGCCGACGAAGCGGTCGTCGACGATGCTCTCGATGCGCGGCGCGTTCGGATCGGCTTGCGCGGGCTGGCCGGGCTTGCCGGAGAACATGCCGGCGACGCGCTCGCGCGTCTGCTGCACCAGGTCGGCGGCGCGGCGCTCGGCGTTCTCGATCGCGTTGCCCGGCTGGGCCAGCGTGGTCTCGCGCGAGGCTGCGCGCAGGAACGGGCCCAGCGGGCTGTCCGGCGCGGACAGCATGCGCGAGCGCTCCACCGACTGCGGCACCGTCGCCATCGGCAGCAGCTTGACGCTGTTGAGGAAGGCCTCCCAGGCCGCGGCGTAGTCGTTCAGGTAGAGCCGGCGCACGTCGTCCACCAGCGGCGCGTTGGCGCGCACCATGGCCTGCGCGTCCTTGGGCGCGGCGGCCACGCCCAGCACCCAGGGCTCCTCGGCGGCCAGCTCGTCGGTCACCTGGCCGACGCGCGGCTGGAAACCGCGCAGGTAGGCGTCGCGGGTGAAGAAGCCCGGCACACCCTGCGTCAGCGGCGCGCCGTTGGCGCGGGTGAACAGCAGCGGCGCGTTGTGGCCGCCGGCCCGCGCGACGGTGAAGTCGGGATACTCGGTGCCCAGGCCCTGCGCACGCAGCCGGTTGTAGATGCGCTGCGGCAGTGGCTGCGTCGCCAGCTGCGTGCGCACCGCCGTCAGCAGCGACGCATCCTCCGGCAGCGGCGAGGCGATGCCCCCCTGCGACAGCAAGGCATCCAGGTGGGCGCCGAGCGCCGCGCGCTGGTCGGGCGTCAGCTCGCGCCGGGTGGTTTCCCAGTCGCCCTCGATGTGCTGCTTGAGCGCCTGCGCGTCGAAGTGCTGCGGGTCGTGCAGCATCACGTAGGCCTTGAGCGCCTCGTACAGCGTGACCGGCGTCGCGGCGCCCTGGCGCAGCTGCTCCTCGATGCGCAGCACCAGCCGCGGCAGCACCGCGTCGCCCAGCATGCGCTGGTAGGCGGCGCGTGCCGCGCTGTCGATCTTGCGGCCCTGGAACAGGCCCATGCGCATGGACAGCGGCACCTCGTCCTCGACCGCCGCCAGCGCGCGCGTGGCCTGCAGCGCCGGCAGGATCGGCAACAGGTCGGCCGAGGCGCGGTTGGGCGTGGCCTGCAGCAGCTCGCGGACCTGCTCGGCGCGGGCGCTGGTCTCCTGCAGGTACTTGCGGTTGTTGAAGTAGCTGACCGTCCAGGCGGTCAGCAGGCCCACGCCGACGACCGCGACGGCCGCGTAGCCGGCCAGCGCCAGCGCATTGCGGCGCCGCTCCCAGCCGCGGTGCGTGCCGCCCAGGCCGGCCTCGGCGAAGACGACCTCGCCCAGCAGACGGTTCAGGAAGTAGCTGCGGCCGCTGGCCTGGTTGGGCGCGAGCACCGCATGCTCGATCTGGTAGCTACGCGCCACCGAGCCCAGCACGCGGTCGATCGGCGTGCCTTCCTGCGTGCCGCTGACGAAGTAGATGCCGCGCAGCTGCGGCTGCGCCTCGTAGGGGGAGGGCGCGAAGACGCCCTCGGCGTACTCGGCCAGCAGCGCGCGCAGGCTCGCGAACTGGGCCGGGAAGCCGTAGATGCGGGCGCGGCGCTGCGGGTCGCGCTCGGCCTGCAGGCGATCGATGAGGCCGTCCTGCAGGCGCTGCTCCAGGGCGTCGAACTCGGCGCCGAAGCCCGCCAGCGGCGAGGCGCTGGCGCGCGGGAAGGTGAAGCCCCAGGGCGCGGCGCGCTGGTCCTTGTCCACCGTGGCGAAGTAGTCCATGAAGCCCGACAGCAGGTCGGCCTTGGTGACCAGCAGGTAGACCGGGAAGCGGATGTCCAGGTCCTTCTGCAGTTCCTGCACCCGGGCCCGCACGGTGGCGGCGTGCTGGGCGCGCTCGGCCGGGCTGCGCGACAGCAGGTCGGTCACCGACACCGTCACCAGCGCGCCGTTGATCGGCTGGCGCGGGCGCGAGCGCCGCAGCATCTGCAGGAAGCCGCTCCAGGTCGCCTTGTCGTTGGTCGGGTCGCTGTCCTGCGTGGTGAAGCGGCCGGCGGTGTCGATCAGCACCGCGCGGTCGGTGAACCACCAGTCGCAGTGGCGCGTGCCGCCGACGCCGCGGATCGCGTGGTCGCCCATCTGGTCGGCCAGCGGGAAGTTCAGCCCGCTGTGGCGCAGCGCGGTCGTCTTGCCGGACCCCGGCGCGCCGATGATCAGGTACCAGGGCAGCTCATAGAGATAACGTCCGCCAAAGCGCGAGCGCAGCTTCGCGCCGAAGCCGGCCGAGCCCTCGGCGCCGAAGCGCGAGCGCTGCAGCAGCTGCAGCGCCTGGCGGAAGCGCTCGCGCACGGCCAGCATGTCGGCGCTCTCGCGCTCGGTCGTTTCGGCGGCCGGTTGCTGGAGCAACTGGTTGACGACGGCCGTGTTGCCGCGCTTGGCGCGCCAGCGGCTCCAGGCGATGCACAGCGCCACCACCAGCACCAGCACGCCGATGGTGATCCAGCGCGAGCGCGCGGTGTCCAGCGGACGCGCCTCGCCGACGGCGATCAGCGGGCCGACGATCCAGATCAGCAGCGCGACCGCCAGCACCAGCACCGCCAGCAGCACCCAGCGGTTGAAGATCCATCCCAGGACGCGTTTCATCGCGAAGCTCCGCGCGCCGGCGCGTCGGGCGCGCGGCCATTGATCATCAGACTGACCTCGACGCGCCGGTTCAGCGCGCGGTTGGTCGGGGTGTCGTTCGGCGCCACCGGCTCGGCCTCGGCGCGGCCCTCGGCGCGGATGCGCTCGGGGGCGACGCGGCGCGCGATCAGCAGCTCGCGCACGGTGTTGGCGCGTTCCTCGGACAGGTGCCAGTTGGACGGGAAACGGGCGGTGCGGATCGGCGTGTTGTCGCTGTGGCCGGTCACCAGCACCGTGCCCTGGACCTGCGTCAGCGCGTCGGCGATGCGGCCCATCAGCGCTTCGCGCTCCGGGACGATGGTCGCGCTGGCCGGCGCGAACAGGCCGTCGCCGCGGATCGTGACCACGCTGCGGTCGACCTCGTCGCGCACCGCGACCAGCCCGGCCTTGATGTCGGACTGCAGGAACTGCGCCAGGCGTGGCTTGGCCGGCGGCGGCGGCGGCGCGACCACCGGCGGCGAGAGCCGCAGCGACTGGATCTGGCCGAACACCGGATCGGAGCGATCCGCCAGCGAGAGCGTCAGCGTCAGGTACACGCCCACCAGCAGCAGCGCCGTCAGCGCCGCGGTCGCCGCCAGCGGCAGCCAGCCGATGTGGCGGCGCTGCACGGTCGGCTCGACCTGCCAGTGCTGCGCCAGCGCGGCGGGATAGTCGCCGCGCTGCTGCTTCAGGATCTGCGCCAGGCGGTCACGCACCGCCTCGAGTTGCGCGGGGCCGTTGTCGATGACGCGGTAGCGGCCGGCGAAGCCCAGCGTCAGCGCGGCGTAGATCAGCTCGAGCAGGTCGCGGTTGGCATCGGGCTTCTCGGCCAAGCGGGCCATCAGCTGGAAGACCTTCTCGCCGCCCCAGGTCTCGTTGTGGAACATCGACAGCAGGCTGTGCCGCGCCCAGACGCCGGAGCCGCCCCAGGGGGTGTCGGCGCAGGCCTCGTCGATCATCGTGCAGAGCACGTAGCGGGTGGCCATGACGCGCTCGGGCGGGATGCCCGCGGCGGCGGCGCGGGCGGCAAAGTCGCGGATACCCTGGGCCAGGTTGTTGCGCAGCGCGGCCACGTCGTCGACGCGGCGCGTCGTGCGCAGCTGCGGCACCAGCAGCAGCAGCGGGTTGGCCAGCGTCAGCAGCGGGTTGAGCCCGGCGGCCGGCGGGGCGGCGTCGGGCTGGACCGAGTCCGGCGCGGGCGAGGCGCCGCGCGGCGCCTGCGCACCGCCGGGGCGGGGCTTGATGAAGGTGCGCTGATCGTCGAAGCCTGCGAACGGATCGTTGAGCGCGGAGGGGTCCATGCCGGCTCCCGGAGGTTGCTTGTCTTGTCGATGGAAGGGCTGAGGAGCGGGGACCAGGCCCGGCATGCCGCCGCGCGGGGCGGCTATTGCCGGATGGCCCAGAGCTCAAGCTCCAGTCCGGGGAAGTCGCCGGCCACGTGCAGCGCCAAGCTGCCGCTGCGCTCGAGCTGTTTCCACAGTTCGCCGCCGCGGTCCAGCTCGAAATAATGGAAGCCCGCATGGAACGGCAACTGGCGCGGCGCCACCGGCAGCGCGCGCAGGCCGATGCCGGGCAGCTGCAGGTTGACCAGGTCGCGGATGCGGTCCACCGGGCCCAGCTTGGATTGCGCCGGGAAGCGCTGGCGCAGTTGCTCGGCCGAGACCTGCGCGTTGACCGCGATGACGAAGCTGGCGCTGCGCAGCAGGTCGGCGTCGGGCACGACGGCGGTGCGCACGCCGTGGGTGCGCTCGGTCAGGTCGATCTGCAGCGCGTTGCGCTCCAGCACCACGCTGAGCATGCGGCGCAGGTCCTCCAGCAGCGGCGCGAAACTGCCGCGCAGGTCGTCGTGGCGGTACAGCGGATATTCAGGCGCCAGGCGGGTGTCGCTCACGAAGGTGGCCAGGTCGCCGGCCAGTTGCAGGCAGTCGCGGTGCAGCAGCTCCGGATGGACATGCGGCGACTCGGCATGCTGGCGGAACAGCGGGTCGGCGCGGTTCAGCGCCTGCAGCATCAGGAAGTCGGCCAGCTCGGACACGCCGTTGCCCAGCTGCCCCATGCGCGAGGACAGCAGCTGCGCGCGCTGGCGCACCAGCCCGTGCAGCAGCGAGGCCATCGCGGACAGGTGGCCGCTGGCGTCGATGCGGGTCTGCGGCGGGATGTAGCTGCGGTCCAGCACCAGCTGCTGGTCGGCGCGGCGCTCGGCCACGCGGGCCACGCCCAGCGCGGCATAGGCGTCGTTGAGCTCGCGCGCCGGCAGCAGCCGCAGCGTGAGCGCGCCGGTCTGGACGGGCTCGGGCTCGTCGCCGGCGCTGGTCTGGTCGCGCAGGTCCTGGTCGACGACGTGGTAGCGGTGCAGCTCGCCGGCATCGTGGCCGTTGAAGGCCACCTGGTCGGTGCCCGGGCGCGCGATCGGCGCGGCCAGCACGATCATGTCGCCCTTGAGGTCGGCAGGCACCTCCAACGGCGCCAGCGCGGCGTCCGCCTGCGGGATCTGGAAGGGCGTGCCGTCGGGCAGGATGCCGCTGGCGCGCACGATGCCCAGCCGGCCGACGCTCAGCAGCGCCTCGTCCAGCACCAGCTCGGTGAAGCCCCAGCCATGCGGCGCGAGCGCGCGGGCGCGGCTGTCGACCAGATGCTCGAGATACCGGGTTTCCTGCTGGAAATGGTGGGGCAGCAGGAACATGCCCTGCGACCAGATGACCTTGCTGTGCCAGCTCACGGCTGCTTGACCGAGGCGCTGACCGACAGCTCGTCGGCCTGGATGAGGACGTCCTGCTTCTTGCCGACCATCACCGGCACCACCGCGCGCCAGCGCGCATGCTCCAGGTCGCGGTAGGCGCCGAAGACGGCGATGAAGCGGGTCTCCGGCGACAGCGTCTTCTTGTTGATGGTCCGGGATTCGCCGGGCTGGAGGGTCATCTCCTCGCGGGCGACCATCTCGGTGCCAAGCTCGGCCTGGTCCTTCTGGTACAGGCTGATGAAATCGGCAGCATTGAAGGCGTTGGTCGACTTCAGCTCATACACCCGCACCAGCAGCGGGGAGGGGCGCTTGTTGACGCTCGGGTTGAGCTGCGGCGACGCTTGGATGCTGCCGCGCACCTCGGTGGGCTTGGGCGAGCTGGAGAAGGGATTGAGCTTGTCGATCGACGAGCAGCCCCCCAGCAGGCCGAGCGCACTCAGCGCCAGCAGCGTTCCTGTGGCGCCGCGGCGAGCGGCGCGCATGTATCCGTGGTGTCCCGAACGAGGCGTGAGCATCTTGGCTGTCCTTCTTGACCGGAGGAAAGGATAGCCAGTGGGGGCGGTTGGGCGTGGTGACTTAGGTAATCGGGGAGGGGGGCCGTGGCCGGACAGGGGCGTTTGGGGGGCGAGGCGGGGGGCCGTGGCGAGGACGCCCCTGAAGCGGCCCGGGCGTTGGCCGCCGAGGCATGGGGCCCCGGCGTCAAGCGCCGGAACCCCACGCCTCACCGTCCCCGACCAGGACCGTACTGCGTCGGTTTTGCGACCGAGGAGGGCGGGGGAGGGCTCAGGCGCTGCGGAGGCGGAATTGGCTGACCAGCTTGGCGAGTTGCTGGGCCTGGCCGTTGAGGCTCTCGGCGGCGGCGGCGCTCTGCTCGACCAAAGCGGCATTCTGCTGGGTCACCTGGTCGAGGTGGGAGACCGCGCCGCCGACCTGCTGGATGCCACCGTTCTGCTCCTGCGTCGCCGCGGAAATCTCCCGGATCAAGGTGTCGACCTGACCGACCTGGGCGACCACCCGCTGCATGACCTCGCCGGCCCCCTCGGCTTGGCGGGCGCCGGTGTCGACACGGTCGACGCTGGCTTGGATCAGGCCCTTGATCTCGCGGGCGGCGCCGGCCGAGCGCTGCGCCAGCGCACGCACCTCGGAGGCGACGACGGCGAAGCCACGCCCCTGCTCGCCGGCCCGGGCCGCCTCGACGGCGGCATTCAGCGCCAGGATGTTGGTCTGGAAGGCAATCGAGTCGATGACGCCGATGATGTCCTCGATGCGCCGCGAAGCATCGCTGATGCCCTGCATCGTCCGGACCAGCTCGCCGACAGCCTGGCCACCCTCGCTGGCCGCGCCGGAGGCATCCGCAGCCATGCGGCTGGCCTCGCCGGCCGAGGCCGCGCTCTGCGACACCGAACTGGTCAGCTGCTCCATCGAGGCGGCCGTCTGCTGCAGGCTGCTGGCCTGGCTTTCGGTGCGGGTGCTCAGATCAGCATTGCCCTGGGCGATTTCGCGCGATCCGGTGGCGATGCTCTCGCTGCTGTCGCGCACCTGGCCGACCAGCGCCCCCAACTGACCGACCATCCGCGCCATGGCCCGCAGGAGGTCGGCGGGCTCGTCGCGGCCCCCGGCGTGGATGTCGACGGTCAGGTCGCCCGCGGCCACGTCCTCGGTGGCCTTGACCGCCTCGGCGATCGGCGAGGTGATGGAGCGCGTCACCTGCCACGCCAGCGCAATGCCCACGGCCAGCGCGGCGGCGACGACCAGCAGCGTGATCAGCCGGCCGTGGTCGTAGGACTCGGCCGCGGCCCGGGCGGCCTGGTCGCCGCCGGCGCGGTTGAATTCGATGTCCTTGGCGATCGCGGCCGACACGGCGACGAACAGCGTCGTGGTGCGCCCGGTCGCCAGCTGACGGGCGTTCGCGTGTTCGGCTTCGCCGGCGGCGGCCGCGCGCAGCAGCTCGGCGTCGGCCGCCAGGTAGGCCGTCCAGGCCGCCCGGATGTCCTGGTAGAGGGCGCGTTCGGTTTCGCCGGTGAGGCTGGTTTCGTAGGCCTTGGCGGCCTCGTCGAAGGCGCGCAGCGCGCTTTCATGCTCGCGGCTGCTGGCCGCTCGGGCCGTCTCGTCGGTGACCAGCGCGGCCCGCAGCGACTGGCGGCGGGCGAGGTTGGCGGCATCGTGCATCGCGGCCAGCCGGGTCACGCTGGGCAGCCAGTTGCCGTTCAGGTCCTGGACGTTCTCGTTGATCCGGGCCATCTGCAGGGTCCCGAACCAGGCGCTGAAACAGAGCAGGGCGAGGACCGTCGCAAAGGCCAGCGCCAGCCGCTTGCCGATCCGGAAATTGCGAAGCAAGGCCATGGGAAGCTCCCGGAAACATTGCCTGGAATTTCCCTGGCGGGGCAGGCCGGATGCCCGGGTGGTGGCCGGGCATGCTCGCTTCCCCTGGGCTGACAACGTTGTCATGGTGTCGTATGCTCCGCGCCCACAAGAAGGAGACAAGTCGATGAGCGCAGATCTTTCCCGGATCACCGGGGGCGGCACGCCGTCCGGGCCGGCCCTGGCGGAAGCGGCACCGGGCGACGATCCGGGCGCGGCGGCCCCCCCGCGGCCGGCCCGCCATCCGCTGACCTGGGTGCCGTCGCTCTATCTGGCGATGGGGTTGCCGAACGTGCTGGTTGGCGCGGTGGCGGCGATCCTCTACAAGAACCTGGGCGTGTCCAACGAGGACATCGCGCTCTACACCTCGCAGATGTACCTGCCCTGGGTGCTCAAGCCGCTGTGGTCGCCCTTGCTGGAACCCTACCGGACCAAGCGCTGGTGGGTGATCACGATGCAGTTCCTGATGATGGCGTCGCTCGGCGCGGTCGCGTTCTGCCTGCCGCTGGACGGCTTCTTCCGCGCTTCGCTGGCCTTCTTCTGGATCACCGGTTTCGCCTCCGCGACGCAGGACATCGTGGCCGACGGCGTGTTCATGACCACCATGCCGCCCCGCGAGCAGGCCAGTTACGCCGGCCTGCAGGGTATGTGCTGGAACCTGGGCGCGGTGGTGGCCTCGGGGCTGCTGGTGTCGCTGACCGGCTGGCTGCACGCGTCGCTGCACTGGACCTGGGTGCAGTGCTGGATGGCGGTGATGCTGGGGGCGGCGGCGATGATGGGCGGCTTCGGGCTGTGGCACCTGCGGGTGCTGCCGCCGGGCGCGCCGGCCGCGGTCCACGGCCAGGACCTGGCCACCGCGATGCTGTCGCTGCGGCAGTCCTGGGCCACGCTGTTCCAGAAGCCGTCGATCTGGATGATGCTGGCGGTGGTCTTCTTCTACCGCTTCGGCGAGGGCTTCATCGAGAAGTTCGGCCCGCTGTTCCTGCTCGATCCGCGCAGCGCCGGCGGCCTCGGCCTGGACAACGGCGCGCTGGGGCACATCTACGGCACGGCGGGGACGGTGGCCTTCATCGCGGGCGCCTTCCTGGGCGGTTTCATCGCCGCGAAGATGACGCTGCGGCGCTCCTTCCTGCTGCTGGCGATCTCGCTCAACCTGCCGCACCTGACCTATTACTACCTGAGCCACGCGATGCCGACCGACCTGTGGTGGATCGGCGCCGTGGTCGCGATCGAGAAGTTCGGCTTCGGCATGGGCTCCGTCGGCCACATGCTGTACATGATGCAGCAGATCGCGCCGGGGCCCTTCAAGATGACCCACTACGCGATGGCCACCGGCGTGATGGCGATGACCAAGTGGGCCACCGGCAGCGTCAGCGGCTGGCTGTTCGCCGGGGTCGGCCAGCACTACGCGAGCTTCTTCGGCTGGGTGCTGGTGTTCTCGATCCCGCCGATCGTGCTGGCCTGGTTCGCGCCGTTCCCGATCCGGGCAGGGCACGACGGCGAGGCCGAGGCTACGCCGGGCGGGGGGCACTGATCCATCAAAGTCGGCTCACTGCCGGCCGAGCGTGTCCAGCGGGATCTTCAGGTAGCGCACGCCGTTGTCCTCCGCCGGCGGCAGGTGGCCGGCGCGGATGTTGACCTGGATCGACGGCAGGATCAGCGTCGGCACCTCGAGCCGCGCGTCGCGGCCCTGGCGCAGCGCGACGAAGGCCGCCTCGCTGACGCCGTCATGGACATGCAGGTTGGCGCGGCGCTGCTCCGCCACCGTGGTTTCCCAGGCCGGCGCGCGGCCCTCGGGCGGATAGTCGTGGCAGACGAACAGCCGCGTCGTCGGCGGTAGCGCCAGCAGCCGCTGGATCGAGCGGTACAGCGTCGCCGCGTCGCCGCCGGGGAAGTCGGCGCGCGCGGTGCCGACGTCCGGCATGAACAGCGTGTCGCCGACGAAGACGGCGTCCTCGATGCGATAGGCGACGCAGGCCGGCGTGTGGCCAGGGACGCTGATCGCCTCGGCCTCGAGGCTGCCGATGCGGAAGGTCTCGCCGTCGCGGAACAGGTGGTCGAACTGACGGCCGTCGGGCAGGAAGTCGCGTTCCAGGTTGTAGAGCTTGCGGAAGACCGCCTGCACCTCGCGGATGTGCTCGCCGATGGCGATGCGGCCGCCGACCCGCGCCTGCAGGTGGCGCGCGGCGGAGAGGTGATCGGCATGGGCGTGGGTTTCGAGGATCCACTGCACGGTGAGGCCGGCCTGGGCGACATGCGCCAGCAGGCGATCGGCCTGCGTGGTGGCGGTGCGGCCGGACTTGAGGTCGAAATCCAGCACCGGGTCGACGATGGCGGCCTGCCGGGTCGCGGGGTCCGTCAGCACGTAGCTGACGGTGCCGGTCTGGGGATCGTGGAAGGCCTGGATCGACAGGCCGGAGGAGGCGTGGCTCATGGCCGGGGCGCTCGCGGCTGGTGGGGGTGCCGGGCACTATACCGAGCGCCGGGCGCCGGGCGCCGCGCGGTGGACCGGCGGCCCGCCCCGGACCGGCGCCGGGGTGGCGCGTCGACGGCCCGGGGGCGAGGCGACTCAGGAGCCGCCAGTGGGGCGCCTGCGCGTGCCGCCGCCGCTGGTGATGGCGGTGCACTGCAGCGGATGGCGGACCTCGTGGGCCATGCCGCCGAGCAGGAAGAGCAGGGCGAGGACCAGGCGCTTCATGGCGGGGTTCCCGGCGTCGCGCTCAGACCAGTTCCAGGCCGACGTTCATGTTGCCGCGCGTCATCTTGGAGTAGGGGCAGGTCTCGTGGGCGCGCTTGATCAGGTCGTAGGCCTGGTTGCGCGGCAGGCCGGGCACGTGGATGCGCAGCCGGCCGCTCAGGAAGTAGCCGTCGGCGCCGCGGTTGAGGTCGACGATGGCTTCGACGTCGGTCTCCGCGGGCAGCCGCACGCCCATCGCCTGGGCGGCCAGGCCCATCGCGCCGATGAAGCAGGCGGACCAGCCGACGCCGAACAGCTGTTCCGGGTTGGTGCCGGGACGCGACGATCCGGGCGTGCCGAGCTGCACGTCGAGGCGGCCGTCGTCGGACTGGCCGCGGCCCTCGCGGCCGCCGGTGGTGCGGGTGTGGGCGGTGTAGAGAACTTGGACGTGGTCGGTGGTGGTGGACATGTCGGACTCCTTTGAAGGCTTGAAGGCAGCGTCGTCTGCTGCGTGGGCCGCATTGCACCGGGGCGATGTATCGCCGGTGTGTGACCGCCGCGGCGAATTGGCGCGGCGCGTGTCGCGGCGGGTGCTGGACACAGTGGCATACAAACCGGCCCCGGCGACCGCGCGTGACGGCGACGTGGAGATGGCGTGAAGGCAGGTGCGCCCAACGCCAAGTCGTTGCGCCGACTTGCGTGATCGCGGGTTTTCTTAAGCATTCCCTAACCCGGCCGGCGCACCTTACGTCCCAGGGCAACACGTTGTTTGACGCAATCGGCCCGACCCGCTCCGCGGCCCACGGCGACGCCTTGCAGAAGACGCCACCGGCGCGGAGCCCGCCGGACCGCAGGAGAAGCACATGAGCAAGTCCACCCCGATCCTCGCCATGGTGGCCGCCTTCGCGGCGGCGTCGGCCCAGGCCGCGACCGATCCCGACGACATGGCGCGCCGATCGGAGCGACGCGCGATGGTCCAGCAGCAACTGCGCGCGGTGCAGGTCGAGCTCTACTGCGATCACCAGGACAACGCGATGCACCTGCTGCGCGACGCCCGCCGCCAGTTGATGGCGCAGCGCCTGCCGGTCAGCGCCCCCGAGCTGCGCCAGCTGGAGAAGGTCAGCTGGCTGGTGCGCCACGGCGACACCGTCGAGGCGATCGCCACGATCGACGCCGCCCGCGGCGACCTCGCCTGAACGGAAGCTCATCGGCCCTCGATTCATTTCCCCGTCAGTCAGCCGTCGACCGGTCGGGCAGCGCTCCGAGCGGCGACGGCTGACGTCCTTCGGTCTCAATTCGAGCCCGGCCGACTTTCGTGGGGTGCCAGCCCGGCGCCGCCGGCATGTGGAAAGACACTAGCCGCCACCGCATGTCCGCGCGCTAGCATCGCGCGCCATGCGGATCCTCCTGGTCGAAGACGAGAAGCCCCTGGCCGACTGGCTGGTGAAGGCGCTCGGGCAGAACGATTTCGTCGTCGACTGGGTCGACGACGGGCGGCTCGTGCTGGGCCAGCTCGGCGCGACCCGCTACGACGCGATGATCCTGGACCTCGGCCTGCCGGGACTGGGCGGCCACGAAGTCCTGGCCCGCCTGCGCGACGCCGATTCCCGCGTGCCGGTGCTGGTGCTGACCGCGCGCGACTCGCTGATGGAGCGCGTCAGCACGCTGCATGAGGGCGCCGACGACTTCCTCGCCAAACCCTTCGAGATCCAGGAGCTCGAGGCCCGCCTGGTCGCGCTGATCCGCCGCTCGCGCGGGCGCGACCAGCCGCGCTTCGCCTGCGGGCCGCTGGTCTACGACGCCGCCTCCAAGCTGTTCACGCTGGACCGCGAACCGCTGCCGCTGTCCCCCCGCGAGCACGCGGTGCTGCGCACGCTGATCCAGCACAGCGGCGAACCGATGTCCAAGCAGGAGATCCTCGAGCGCCTGTTCTCCGACGAGCAGGACGTGCGGCCCGAGGCCGTCGAGGTGCTCGTGCACCGGCTGCGCCGCCGGATCGAATCCGGCAAGGTGCGCATCACCACGCTGCGCGGCCTGGGCTACGTGCTGGAAGCCTCATGACGGCGCCGGCGTCGGGCGCGCGCCGGCTCGCCCGCCTGATGCCGCTGCTGCCGTCGCTGCCGGCCCGCTGGCACCGCTTCAGCGTCCGTCGCACGCTGCTGGCGCTGGTGCTGCCGGTGATGCTGGCCGCCGTCGGCGTCGAACTGGCGCTGACCTGGGGCACCGCGCTGCAGGCCGCGAACTCGGCCTACGACCGCTCGCTGCTCGGCGCGATCAAGGCGATCGAGAGCAACGTGTCGACCGAGACCGGCGGCTTGTCGGTGGAGATGCCGTATCGCCTGCTGGAGTTCTTCGAGCTGACCGCCAGCGGCCAAGTGTATTTCCGCGTCAGCACTGAGGACGGCCTGGTCGAGATCGGCAACGCCGGACTGCCGTTGCCGGCGCAGCCGCTCAAGACCGGCGTGCCGCGCTTCATCGACGCCGAATACTTCGGCGAGCCGGTGCGCGTCGGCGCCTGGGCGCGCGAGCTCGATCCGGAGCGGCCCGGCCGCCGCATGATCATCCAGGTGGCGGAGAGCACGAACTCGCGCAACGCGTTCTCCCGCGCGCTGCTGATCCAGGCGATGTGGCGCGACCTGCTGACGGTGTCCGTCGTCGCCGGCACGCTGGCGCTGGTGATCGGCTGGGCGCTGCGGCCGCTGGACCGCCTGCGGCGCGAGGTCGAGGCGCGGGCCGACGACGACCTGTCGCCGGTCGACGAGACCCAGGTGCCCGCCGATGCCGCGCCTCTGGTGCGCGCGATCAACCATCACCTGGCCCGGCAGCGGGAGCTGATCGACGGCCGCCGGCGCTTCGTCGACGACGCCTCGCACCAGCTGCGCACGCCGCTGGCGACGCTGGCGACCATGGTCGGGTATGCGCGGCGCGAGCACGATCCGGCGCGCATCGCCGAGGCGCTGGAAGCGCTCAAGGGCCAGATCGACGACACGGTGCGCCGCACCAACCAGATGCTGGCGCTGGCTCGCGCCGACACCGCGCCGGTGGTGATGGCGCCGCTGGCGCTGGACCGCCTGGCCGACCGCTGCGCGCGCGAGTCCTGGCCGCTGGCCCGCGAGCAGGGCATCGACCTGGGCTTCGACTGCGGCCAGGCCGACATCATCGTGCTCGGCCACGAAGGCCAGTTGCGGGAGGCGCTGCTGAACCTGCTGCACAACGCGCTGCGCTACACGCCGCGCGGCGGGCAGGTGACGCTGCAGGTCGGCATCGCGGGCCCGATGGCGGTGATCCGCGTCGTCGACGACGGCCCCGGCATTCCCGCCGACGAGCGGCCGCGCGCCGGCGAGCGCTTCTTCCGCGGCAGCAACGTCGACCTGCCGGGCTCGGGCCTGGGCCTGGCGATCGTGCGGGCGATCGCCCGGCGGCACCTGGGCGACATGGACGTCAGCGCCGCGCGCCTGGACGCCGACGGCCTGGAGCGCGGGACCACCGTGACGCTGCGGCTTCCGCTGCCGCCGGCATCGGAAATTCCTGAACCGCTGAAAGCCGGCTGAAAGCGCCGCTTTCCTAGAGTCCGCTGCAAGCAGGTGGCGGGCGACCGCGCGAGCCTGCCGGCGATTCGCGATTCCCGCGAGCCCGGCGGCCGACGGCGACCCAGATCACCGCAGGAGACAAGATGCGATCGACCCCGATGTTGCAGGCGGGCCGGCGTTGGGCGGGCGCGCTGCTGATGGCCGTCGCCCTGGCGGCCGGGACCGGCCTGATGGCGCCGGCGGCTCAGGCCGCGCCGCCCGCGTTGCCGGTGGGCGACGCCGCGCCGGAATGCATCGCCCCGGCCAAGCCCGGCGGCGGCTTCGACCAGAGCTGCAAGCTCGCCCAGGCGGCGTTCCAGCAGGCCGGGCTGACGAAAACGCCGATGCGCATCACCTACCTGCCGGGCGGCGTTGGCGCGATCGCCTTCGACCAGATCGTCACCCGCCGTCCCGCGGAACCGCAGACGCTGGTCGCCTTCTCCAGCGGCTCGCTGCTCAACCTCTCCAACGGCCGTTTCGGCAAGCGCAGCATCGACGACGTGCGCTGGGTCGCCGCCGTCGGCATCGACTACGGCGTGGTGCTGGTGGGACGCCAGGCGCCCTGGAAGACGCTGCCGGAACTGCTGGCCGCGCTCAAGGCCGACCCGGGACGCATCAGCTTCGCCGCCGGCGGCACCATCGGCAGCCAGGACTGGGTGAAGTCCGCCCTCGTCGCCGGGGCGGCGGGGGTCGATCACAAGTCCATGCGCTTCGTCGCCTTCGAGGGCGGCGGCGAGGCCAGCGCCGCGCTCAAGGGTGGGCACGTGCAGGTCTACATGGGCGACGCGTCCGAGGTCTTCGACAAGCTCGCCCCCGGCGGCCCCTTCCGGGTGCTGGCGGTGCTGGCCGAGCAACGCCTGCCCGGGCCGCTGGCCGGCGTGCCGACGGCGCGGGAGCAGGGCGTGGACATCGTCTGGCCCGCGATCCGCGGCTTCTACATCGGCCCGCAGGTGTCGGACGGCGCGGTCGCGGCCTGGACGGCCAGCTTCGACCAGCTGATGGCCTCGCCGGCCTTCCAGGAACTCCGCGCGCAACACGGGCTGTTCCCGCTGGCGCTGACCGGCCCGGCGCTGCGCGCCTTCATCGACCGCCAGAACCGCCAGTACGCCGAGCTGGCGACCCGCTTCGGCCTGCGGCGCTGAGCGACCCAGCGCCCGCCGCCACCTTGCCTTTCCCGATCCCCATCAACGACAACGAGGAGACCTCTTGAAAACGACCCGCACCCTTCGACTGAACGCCCTGTGCGCCGGCCTGCTGGCGCTGTGCGCCGCGCCCGCCGCCTTCGCGCAGAGCAGCGTCACCGTCTACGGCATCGCCGACGTGCTGATGGAATACCGCGACCACATGAACGCGGCCGGCGACCACCGCTTCGGCGTCACCTCGGGCGGCATGAACACCTCGCGCTGGGGCCTGCGCGGCAGCGAGGACCTGGGTGGCGGCCTCAAGGCCGTGTTCCAGCTCGAGGCCGAGGTCGGCATGGACACCGGCGCGGCGGGCTCGTCGTTCTGGGGCCGCCAGGCCAACGTCGGGCTGGACGGCGACTTCGGGCGCGTGATCGTCGGCCGCTCGTACTCGACGACCTACGACTTCATGCTGCCCTTCGACCCGATGGGCTACGCGCCGTTCTACTCCTGGGCCACCTCCGGCGGCCAGATCGCGACGCTGCCGCGCAAGGACGGCATGGTCACCGGCGTGTCCAACCTGATCAAGTACCAGGGGACCTTCGGGCCGGTGAAGCTCGGCGCGACGTATGCGCTGGGCGAGGTGGCGGGCTCGGATTCGGCGGGGCGCTTCTTCTCGCTGGCGGGCGGGTACACGGCGGGACCGTTCGCGGCGGCGCTGGTGGTGGACCAGCGCAATGGCGCCACCATCGCGGCCAACGGCCGCTACGACAAGGAGAAGGCGCTGCACTGGGGCGTGTCTTATGACTGGAAGCCGGTCAAGCTGTTCCTGGCGCAGCGCGTCTACAAGAAGGAATTCGCCACCGGCGGCGCCAACGCCAAGAGCACGATGACCTGGCTGGGCGCGACCTGGCAGGCCACGCCGGCGATCAGCCTGACCCCGGCCGTCTACTTCCAGAACATCTCCAGCGGCGCCAGCGGCACCGACGATCCGCGCCTCTTCGCGCTGCGCGCCAAGTACGAACTGTCCAAGCGCACCAGCCTGTACGCGGTGGCTTCGACCGCGAAGTCCGGCGACGGCGGCGTGGTCAGCGTCTCGCGCGATGACAACGGCTTCGCTGATTCGCAGTCCAGCGTCGGGCTGGGGATCCAGCACCGGTTCTGATCGGGTGGGCCCTCACCCCAACCCTCTCCCGCAGCAAGCGGGAGAGGGGGTCATACCGGCCAGCGCCTCTCTTACACCCTCTCCCGCGAAGTGGGAGAGGGAGGGGTGAGGGCCAGCGACGGTGGCAGTGCAGGAGCGCTGGACACGGTTGCTCTCCCGCAAGCGGGAGAGGGGGCAAGAAGCAGCGGGCGGTGCCTTGGTGCCGCAGTGCTTCGGTGCCGCGATGCCTCGCCGCGGCGCCTCAGGCCGCGGGCGCGGGCTGGCCTGGCAGCAGGCCTTCGCCGCGCAGCCGGGTCAGCACGTCGAAGAGCAGGTCGCTGCGGATGCCGTAGGCGGCGCGCGGCGAGTTCACGAATCCCGAGGCGTTGAGCACCAGGTTCGTCCCGTCCACGCCGTCGAGCTGGACGTTGGGCGCCGGCGTCGCCAGGACGCCGGGATGCGCCTCGAACGAGGCCAGCACCAGCGCCTTCACCCGGTCGATGTCGGTGGCCAGCGGCATCGGCAGCTTGAACTGCACCATGCCCAGCGACTCGCCGTAGGTGACGTTGCGCACGATCTTGGTGATGAACTCCGAGTTCGGCACGATGACCGTCGAGCGGTCGCCCATCTGGATCTCGGTCGAGCGCACGCTGATGCGGCGGATGTCGCCCTCGACGCCGGAGAGCGAGACCCAGTCGCCTACCTTCACCGGCCGCTCGGCCAGCAGGATCAGGCCGGAGACGAAGTTCTGCACGATGGACTGCAGGCCGAAGCCGATGCCCACCGACAGCGCGCTGGCCACCCAGGCCACGCTCTGCAGGCTGAACTCCATCGCGGTCAGCGAGGCGGCGATGGCCAGGACCGTGCCCATGTAGCCGAACAGCGTCGTCGCCGACGAGCGCATGCCCGCATCCATCCGCGTGGTGGGCATGTAGCGCGTCGACAGCCATCCCTTGAGCCCCCGCACCGCGCCCAGGCCCAGCAGCAGCACCGCCAGGCCCTGCAGCAGTTCCAGCGGGCGCAGCGTCAGGCCGCCGATCGCCAGGCCGTCCGCCACCTTGCCGGACCGCCGCACCAGGTCCAGCGGGCCCTCGCCATAGGGCGCCAGGAGCAGCAGCAGCGCCAGGAAGGCGATCGCGATGCGGCACAGGCCCGAGAGCAGCAGCGCGGTCTGCTCGCGGGTGCGCGGCGGCGCCGGGGCGTCGTCGGGCGCCGCGGCGGGCTTGCCGTCGGGCTTGGGTGCCGCGGGTAGAGGCGCCAGCAGCGTCATGAAGAGGTCGTCGACCAGCGCGCTCGCCAGGTAGGCGCCGCCCAGCACGATGAGCGCCCAGACGAACTGGTTCATCGCGAACACGGCCAGCGACACGAAACCCAGCAGCAGCGCCAGCACCGCGGCGGTCAGCAGCAACCACACGCCGGCGCGCAGCACGGATAACCAGAGCGGGCGGATGGCGGGCTCGGCCGACCGGGGCGCGCCATCGGCGTCCTTCGATCCGGCTGTCTTCCCGGGCGCTTTCCCGGACTCGTCCCCAGGCGCATCCCCGGGCGCACCGCGTCGCGGCAACTGTCTGGCCGCCAGGGCCAGCACCGCCACGAAGGTGAGGGCCGCCAGCGCATGCGCGGCGCCGGTCCAGGCCAGGCTGATCTCCAGCGTCGCCGCCGTCCGGGAGGTCAACCAGCCCAGCATCGCTGCGGCGGCCAGCGTGTGCGGGAACCAGGCCAGCCGCGCGGCCGTCTCATCCGGCGCGGGCAGCAGGCGCCACGAGGGCTTGCGCGGCATCAGCGCGGCGGCGCCCAGGCCCGCGACGAAGCCGCCGAACCAGACGATGGCCTCGACCGTGTCCAGCCAGCCGGCCAGCACCGGCGCCACCGGCTCCGTGGCGCCCAGCGTCAGCATCAGGCCGTGGACGATCAGGCCGGGTCGCAGCGTGCGCAGCGTCACCAGGCTCACCGCGTAAAGCGAGCGCCGCAGCCGGCCCGGCGGCACGCGGGTCGCGCACAGGTGGGCGATCAGGCGCAGCAGCGCGTGGGTGACGAGCAGCACCAGGGCCGCCGCCCCCGCCAGCACCAGCCAGCCCCGGGCCGGCACGGCGCGCCAGAGATCGGCCAGCGACTGCCAGAACGTGCGCACCCGCGCCAGGTCGCCCGGCCCCTCGCGGGCCAGTCCGGTCCAGAAACCCGATTGCAGCGGGGACGGCACCCGCTCTCCCAGCCGCGCGCCCAGCTGCATCCGGCGGTTCTGCTCGGCGCCGGCGATCGCCTGGCCGGCCTCCACGGCGGTGAGCTTGGCGAGCTTGACCTGCGCGTCGGTGTCGGCGATCTCACGCGCCAGCTGCGCGCGCTGCGCGGCAAGTTCCGGCGGTTCCTTCGCATCGGCCGGCGCGTCGCCCAGCTGGGCCAGCCGCGCGCGGGCGTCGGTCAGCCGCGGCTCCAGCGCCGCCGACGCCTCCTCGGCGCGGGACTGCACCGACAGCGCCTGCTTGCGCAATTCCTGCAGGTCGGCCTCGTCGTCCAGCCCCTTGTCCTGCTGCCGCTGCAGCTGGGCCAGGTCCTTGCGCGCGGCCTCCAGCACCTTGTCGGGATCCACGGGCGCGATCGGCGCTTCCTGCGCCCAGGCCGTCGATGCCGCCGTCAGCAGGCCCAACATCCATGTCGCGAGAAGCCGCGACAGCCATCCGGTCGACACCGTCATCCCGATCCATTCATCAGCGCAGGTGCCGCCCGCAGGGCAATCGGCTTGCCCGGGCCGGTCACGCGGCACCGGACTTTGGTCACTGGCTCCGCCCGGGGGCGCGGCTAGCCTGCGGGGCTGCTTCGAAAGGGAGAACCCCATGCACCTGCTGCGAATCAACGCGGACTGGGCCCGGCAGATCGCGACGCTGCGCGACGCGACCACCGAGGAAACCCACCTGATCCGCTTCGACAACGGCTTCTACCGCATCTGCCGGCCCGGCCACGGGCAGTTCCAGGTGCTGCTCAAGCCCGGCGACGACAAGACCGGCAACGCGCCGGGCGTGCGGCTGACGCTGCAGGAGAAGGACCTCTACGTGGCCGACATCGACGGCCGCCGCTTCGAGCGCTACGCCAGCACGCTGGACCAGATGCAGCCGACCGCCAGCGGGCTCGACGCCGCGGTGCGGCGGCTGCCGCAGGCGAACGGGGAGGAGCTGTTCCGGCTGCAGTCGCTGATCGTCTTCTGCATCGCCGAGTCGCTGCGCAGCGACCAGGTCGCCACCGCCGTGGGGCAGATGATCCTCAGCTCCACCGCCAGGCTGCTGGGCGTGGGGCCGACGCTGCCGACGCCGCGCCTGCTCGAGCAGGCCCGGTGCTGGGGCCAGGCGAGCAACGCCGTCCATGCGGCGCTCTCGCCGGAGGCGCGGGCCATCGTCGTCAAGCGCCGGACCGAGCTGACGCCGCAGCAGCGGCAGTTCAGCGAGCGCGTGGACATGGGGCGCATCGAAGCCGCGCTGCAGGAGCGGGCGAGGGCGGTGAAGGTGCTCAAGCGGCCTGATTGATCCCGCGCCGGCGCCCGTTTGGGCGCATCGCGTGCAATGGGCCGGCACGGCGTCGGACTCCTCGCGCCTCGCCCAGCGGTGCGGCGGGAGCGGGTAGAGTCGCCGCCATCGTTCACCCCCGCCCGCCGCCGTCGCGTCCGCCTCGGTCCCGTGGGCGATGCCACGAGGACCCGCCATGACGACGCCTTCCTATCCCGATGTCCGCCTGCTGATCGCCAACGAATGGGTCGATGCGGCCGGCGGCAAGACCATCGACGTGCGCAACCCGGCCACCGGTGCCGTCATCGGCAAAGTCGCCCATGCCGGCCAGGTCGACCTGGACCGCGCGCTCGAAGCTGCCCGCAAGGGCTTCGAGGCCTGGCGCCAGGTGTCCGCGCATGAGCGCGCCGCCACCATGCGCCGCGCCGCCGCGCTGCTGCGCGAACGCGCGGCCGACATCGCCCGGCTGCTGACGCAGGAGCAAGGCAAGCCGGTGGCCGAGGCCAAGGTCGAGGTGCTGGCCGGCGCCGACATCATCGAGTGGTTCGCCGACGAAGGTCGCCGCGTCTATGGACGCATCGTGCCGTCGCGCAACCTGGCGGCACAGCAGCTGGTGCTGAAGGAACCGGTCGGGCCGGTGGCCGCCTTCACGCCGTGGAACTTCCCGGTCAACCAGATCGTGCGCAAGCTTGGCGCGGCCCTGGCCACTGGATGCTCCTTCCTCGTGAAGGCGCCCGAGGAGACGCCGGCATCCCCGGCGGCGCTGCTGCAGACCTTCGTCGACGCCGGCGTGCCGCCTGGCACCGTCGGGCTGGTCTTCGGCGATCCGGCCGAGATCTCCAGCTACCTCATTCCCCACCCGGTCATCCGCAAGGTCACCTTCACCGGATCGACACCGGTGGGCAAGCAGCTGGCGGCGCTGGCCGGCGCCCACATGAAGCGGGTGACGATGGAACTGGGCGGTCATGCGCCGGTGATCGTGGCGGAGGACGCCGATGTCGCGCTGGCGGTCAAGGCCGCCGGCGGCGCGAAGTTCCGCAACGCGGGACAGGTCTGCATCTCGCCCACGCGCTTCCTGGTCCACAACAGCCTGAAGGACGAGTTCACCGCCGCGATGGTCAAGCACGCGCAGGGGCTCAAGCTTGGCGACGGCCTGGCCGAAGGCACGACGCTCGGCCCGCTGGCGAACGAGCGGCGCGTCGTCGCGATGTCCAAGATCGTCGCCGAGGCGCGGGAGCGCGGCGCCAAGATCGCCACGGGCGGGGAGCGCGTCGGGACGGCGGGCAACTTCTTCGCGCCCACCATCCTGGCGGACGTGCCGCTGGACGCCTCGGTCTTCAACGATGAGCCTTTCGGGCCGATCGCGGCGATTCGCGGCTTCGACACGCTCGAGGACGCCATCGCGGAAGCCAACCGCCTGCCCTTCGGTCTGGCCGGTTATGCCTTCACCAAGTCGATCAAGAACGCCCATCTGCTCGCGCAGCGCGTCGAGGTGGGGATGCTCTGGATCAACCAGCCGGCCACGCCGTCCGCCGAGATGCCCTTCGGCGGCATCAAGGATTCGGGTTACGGGTCGGAAGGCGGCCCCGAGGCGCTCGAGGCCTACCTGAACACCAAGGCGGTGTCGCTGCTCGGCGTCTGAGGACCTTCTCGCCAGGTCTCGCAGTGGGCGGCCGGCAGTCCCCGGCCGGCCATGACCGCCACGCCGGATGAACGGCGCGGGGAGTCAACGGCTCCTTGGATGCGGGGACTGCCGCCCGTGAGCGCGTATTTGGCCCGGGGTGAGGCGCCTCAGGCTTGAACGGACGCGGCGGCATGATCCCTGGCTTCGAACCTGCCAGGGCTTGCGGTGACGTCCACCACCCAGAGCAGCTGGCTCAGCGCCCGGTTGGAGGCCCAGTCGTCTTCAAACCGCTGCATCAGCGTCGACGCCTCGCTCCAGCGGGCCATCGAAAAGCCCCAGACCGTGAACCAGAGGTGGCGACGACCCGTGTCGACGTCGTGGTAGACGGCAACGCTGATCTGCCGATCGCCGACGTGTCGGATCAACAGCTGCATGAGCGCTTCCAGCTCGACGCGCGAGAACTCGTGGCACCTCCCGAGATGCCACGCCAGGATGTCCTCGTGGTCCGGCGTGCCGCGCAGCGCCTGCAGGTTGTAGGGCCACTCGTTGGGCGAGCACGGGTCCCGGGAGGGACAGAACTCGTAGGGCGACTGTCCCTTGCTGTAGACCCACACCGTCCCGGGCCGAGGCCCGGTCCGATCACTCTGCTGCGCGCTCAAATGCGGCGCCTCCCTGCACTCGACTTGCTTCAACATCGCTACTGCCTTTCGCCGTCATCGACCCCATGCCGATGGAAGGTGCCCATTCTCGAAATCGAGGCCGGTTTCGCCATGACTCAAACTGGTTCTCGAGGGGGGAGAGAAGAGGGGCCACCTTCTAGGGGAAGCCCGGGTGGGGCGCGATTCGCGTCGGCGATCAAGCCACCCAGCGTGGCCACCACACCGTGATCACGCCCTGCAGGCAGATCCACCCCCAGAGCAGCACCACCGATTCGCGGGTGGCGTGCTGGCGGGGACGGACCAGGCCGCTGGCGATGCGCGCGCCGTAGTACAGCGCCAGCAGCGCCGCTACCGCGATCTGCAGCCCTTGCAGCGCGTGCAGCGCGGCGAGCGTCCCCGTCCATGCGTCCAGCGTCGGGGGGCGGTCGGCAGGCCATGCCGACTTCAATCCGGCGAGGAAGGCCCATGCCGCCAGGGCGAACGCGGGCAGCAGCAACGCGCTTCGCCAGGCCGGCACCGGCGCGCGCCAGGCGCCGCGGCCGGTCCCTGCCACCAGCAGCGCGCTGAGCACGAACCCCAGCGTCTGCAGCCAGAGCGCGTCGACGCCCGCCAGGCCGACCCCGGGCGGCGGGCAGACGTCCAGGCGCATCGCGACATGCAGGTGCGCGAAGGCCATCGACGCGAAGATCGTCGCCTCCACCACGATCAGGATCACCACGCCCCAGAACGACGGCGACTGCCGGCCCGATGCGCCCAGCGGCAGCAGCACGCCGTCCGCCGCCTGCGCGTCCTCGGCGGCCGGCGCCCGGTCCGTCTGCCACAGCCAGGCCCAGATCGCCACCAGCGCGAGCACGCCGCCCGCCACCGTCCCGCCCACCTGCTTGACGGTCATCAGCAGGAAGAAGGCCGCCGTGCCGATCGCGGCCAGCAAGGGCCACAGGCTGTCGCCGGCCAGCACGACCACGCGCAGCGGATGGGCGCGGGCCGGGCTGGTGATCAAGGTCTCCCGGCCACCGGTCACCGTGCCGGGCAGCCAATGCGCGCCGGCCTCGACCTCCTCATGCAGCTCGGGCCGGTGCCACAGCGGCTCGTGATGCTCGACATGCGGAATGCTGCGGGTGCCATAGGCCTCGCTCGGCAGCCACTCCAGCGTCGACGAGCGCCAGGGGTCGTTGTGCGATTGCTCCGGGCCGCGCTGGCTGCGGACCAGGTCGACGACGAACAGCAGCACCCCCGCCGCGATGACGACCGCGCCGATCGACGACAGCAGGTTGGGCACTTCCAGCCCCAGGCCCGCCGGATAGGTGTGGACGCGGCGCGGCATGCCCAGCATGCCTGCCAGGTGCATCGGGAAGAAGGTCAGGTGGAAGCCGCCGAAGACGAGCCCGAAGACCCAGCGGCCGGCACGCTCCGAAAGCGCGCGACCCTTCCACAGTGGCATCCAGTGGTAGAGCGCCGCGAACATCGGCAGCACCATGCCGCCGATCAGCACGTAATGGAAATGCGCGACGACGAAGTAGGTGTCATGGACCTGCCAGTCGATCGGCAGCAGCGCCAGCATCACCCCGGTGAGCCCGCCCAGCACGAAGGTCACCAGGAAGCCGACCAGGAACCAGGTCGCCGTCGTCCACCTCAGGCGGCCGCGCCACAGCGTCCCGATCCACGCGAAGATCTGCAGCGCCCCGGGGATCGCGATCGCGACGCTGAAGATCGACACCAGGCTCAGCCCCAGCCCGCCCAGCCCCGCGGTGAACATGTGGTGCAGCCAGAGCAGGAAACTCACCGCGCCGATGGCGATCAGCGCCGCGGTGACCGCATGCCGGCCGATCAGCGAGGTCCTCGCCAGCGCCGGCACCATGGTCGACACCAGCCCCGCCGCCGGCAGGAAGATGATGTAGACCTCCGGGTGGCCGAAGAACCAGAACAGGTGCTGCCACAGCAGCGGATCGCCGCCCCGCGTCGCGTCGAAGATCGGCCAGTCGAAGGCCCGCTCGAGCTCCAGCAGCGCCGTGCCGGCGATCACCGCCGGGAAGGCCAGCACGATCATCAGGCCCACCACCAGCATCGCCCAGGCATAAACCGGCATGCGGCCCAGGCTCATGCCGGGCGCCCGCGTCATCAAGATGCCGGTGATCAGCTCGATGGCGCCGGCGATGGCGGAGATCTCGATGAAGCCGATGCCCAGCAGCCAGAAGTCGGCGTTCAGGCCTGGCGAGTAGCGCGAGCCGCTCAGCGGCGGATACATGAACCAGCCCGAGTCCGGCGCCAGCTGCCAGAACAGGGTGGCGTAGAAGGCCAGCCCGCCGATTGCGTACATCCAGTAGGAATAGGCGGACAGGCGCGGGAAGGGCAGGTCGCGCGCGCCCAGCATGTTGGGCAGCAGGTAGACGGCGATCGCCTCCACCATCGGCACGGCGAAGAGGAACATCATCACCGTGCCATGCATGGTGAACAGCTGCTGGAACAGCGGCGCGTCGATCAGCGTCTGCGACGGGGCGGCCAGCTGCGCCCGCATCAGCAGCGCCAGCACGCCGCCCAGCAGCAGGAAGACGAAGGCCGTCGCGATGTAGAGCTTGCCGATGAAGACGTTGTTGACGCTGCCGACGACGCGCCAGCCCGACGGCCGCGTCCAGGCGGCGCGCAGCCGCTCCAGCTCGCCGGCCGGACGGGGAAGGCGGTTGTCGGGTCGCGTCGCGGGCGGCGCCGATGACGCTGCTGCCGCTGTTGCCGTCGGCGGCGCGGACGGGGCAGGCGCGTCGGCGGTGTCCGTCATGGCGTCAGAGCGACCAGGGGCCGCTCGGTTCCGGCGCCGCCCGGCGGCGGTCCGGCGAGGTACTCGACCAGCGCGTCGACCTCGTCCGCCCGCAGGTGCCGATAGCTCGGCATCCGAGCGCCGGGCTTGACCTGCTGCACGTCGGCGATCCACTGGCGCAGCGCCGTGCGGGGATCACCCAGCGGATCGCGGTTGCGCAGCGCGCCCGCGCCCAGCCACAGCCGACTCGCCACATGGGTGAGGTCCGGCCCCAGCGGCGGACGATCCGGCGCGCCCGTGCCGTCCGGTGCGGTCGAGGCGGTGCCCGGCCCACCGCCGCCGCGCACCGCGTGGCAGGCGATGCAGCCCTGGTCGCGGAACAGCGCCGCGCCGCGCAGGGCCGCGCGCGACGCGGGCGGCGGCGCCGCATCGGACTGGGCGCGCCGCCAGCGTTCGAAGTCCGCCGGCGGCATCGCGACGACCTGCAGCACCATCGCCGCATGCTGCGTGCCGCAGTACTCGGAGCACGGCCCGCGGTACACGCCGGGACGATCGGCGGTGAAGGTCAGGCGGTTCAGCCGCCCGGGCACCAGGTCCACCTTGCCGCCCAGCGCCGGCACCCAGTAGCTGTGGATGACGTCGTCCGAGGCCAGCGTCAGCGCGACCGGTCGCCCGACCGGCACCCGCAGCTCGTTGGCGGCGGCGAAGCCGGGGACGCCGTGCTCCGGCGCATAGGCCAGCGACCACCACCACAGGTGACCGGTCACGGCCACGCGCAATGCGCCGGCGGGGGCCGGCTCGTCGAGGCCGCGCGCGCGGCGCTCGCCATGCAGCAGCAGGCCGCCGAAGACCAGCACCGGCAGCACCAACCCGCCGCCCCAGAGCCAGAACGCGGTGGCCACCGGCCGGCGGCCCTTCCACCAGAGCGCCGCCGCGAGGCAGCCCATCGCCAGGACGAAGGCCAGGGCGCAGACGCCCAGCGCCGTGTGCATGACCTCCGCCAGCGCCCGCGCCTCGGGACCGGCCGGCCGGAGCATGCCGCCCGCGCTCATTGCAGCGACATCAGGTAGCCGGCGATGTCGCGCGCGTCGCGCTCGGACAGGCCGAGCCGCGGCATCGTCGTGCCCGGCAGCATTCCGGGCGGGTCCAGCAGCCAGCGCTGCAGGGTTTCCGGCGTGTTGGGCAGTTGCCCGGCGATGTAGCTGCGCCGGCCGAAGCGCGCCAGCTCGGGCGCGCGCTCCGCGCCGCCGGGCACCCCCGGCACGGCATGGCAGCTGCCGCACTGGTAATGCGCCATCAGCGTGCGCCCGCGCGCCAGGTCCGCCGTGTCGACCTGCCAGCGTCGCAGCGGCTCGTCCGGGGCGGGGCCGCAGCCCGTCAGTCCAAGCACCAGCAGGACTGCCGACGCGGGGGCGGACAGGCGAGCGGCGAGCCGGGCGAACGCGCAGGCCACGCGAAGCCCGGCCTGGCGCCCGGCGGGCGGCCGGAGCCGGCACGCCACGTCCGGCTCGGACCCGTGGGCGACAACCGGCACAGACAGCGGTGTGCCGTCACGCGCGCTCACGGACAGGGCGGGGGAGGAAGGGCAAAGGCGCTGCATGCGCGCTCCCCGGCACACGAAGTGCCTGCCCGGGCAGGGGTCCGGCATCGCGCTTGCCTCGCTGCCGCCATGAGCGATCCGCCGCGCCGTCTCTCCCCCGCGAAAGCCGCCGGGGCGGCCCTGGCCGTGGCGGCGGCGCTCGGGCTCGCCGGGGCCGCCGCCTTCGTCGGGCTCGGCATTTACGACGTGTCGGCGACGGGGCCGCATCTGCAGCCGGTGCATTCCTTGCTGGAATTCGCGCTCAAGCGGGCGGTGCAGCGGCGGGCGGAGGCGCACCCGCCGCCGCCGGACCTGCTGACCCGCGAGCGCGTGATGCAGGGAGCCGCCTGCTTCCGCGAGCACTGCGTCACCTGCCACGGCGCGCCCGGCGTCGCGCCGGAACCCTTCGCGCTGGGCATGCAGCCGGTGCCCAGCTCGCTGATCGAAGCCACCCGGCACTGGCGCCGCCAGGACCTGTACTGGATCACCCGCAACGGCATCAAGATGAGCGGCATGCCGGCCTGGGAGTACCGCCTCGACGACGGCGAGCTCTGGTCGGTGGTCGCCTTCCTCGACGCACTGCCGCTGATGACGCCGGACCAGTACCGGGCCTTGGTCGGGACGGGGCAGGGCGACGCCTCGCGCAGCGGCGTCGCGGCCGCCCCCGCCCTCGGCGCCGCCCTGGCCCCTGCGTCCACGCGGCGCTGCGGGGCGCTGGTCGAGGCGCCGGCGCCGCTGACACCGGCGTTGTCCACCGCCGAGCTCGCCCGGCGAGCGTTCCGCCAGCATGGCTGCACCGCCTGTCACGCGATTCCCGGCGTCGTTGGTCCGGACACCTCGAACGGGCCGCGGCTCAGTGGCCTGGCGGGCCGGGACCGCATCGGCGGCAAGGCCTTCCCGACCGAGGACGGCCTGGTCGCGTGGATCCGCGATCCCCAGGCGATCGACGCCCACACCGCCATGCCCACGCTGGGCATCAGCGAGACGCAGGCGCGGCTGATGGCGCGCTACCTGCTGGCCCACTGACGCGCGCGGCTCTCGCCGCCGGTCCTCATTGCCCGCGCTCGTTGCCCGCCCTTGCTGCCGGCTCTCGCTGCCGGTTCTTGTGCCGGCTCTCGCTGCCGAGCGTCACTTCTCCAGGATGAAGGACCCGATCACCAGCGCATCCAGCGGGGTGCTGAAGAAGGCCTCGAGCGCCGCCTTGGGCGAGCCCACGATCGGCTCGCCCCGCACGTTGAACGAGGTGTTCACCAGCACCGGCACGCCCGTGCGCTCGCCCACGGCCTGGAGCAGATCGTGGAAGACCGGGTTGGTGGCGGCGTCCACCGTCTGCACGCGCGCGGTCCGGTCGGTGTGCAAGGCCGACGGGATGCGCTCACCGCGTCCGGGCTTGACGTTGTAGACGAAGAGCATGAACGGCGACTCGCCGCCGTTGGCCTCGGCCGGCTCGAACCAGTCGGCCAGGTCCTCGCGATTGACGGCGGGCGCCACCGGCCGGAAGTCCTCCCGGTCCTTGAGCTCGTTGAGCCGCGCCTGCATCGCCGGATCGACCGGCGAGGCCAGCAGCGAGCGCGCCCCCAGCGCGCGCGGCCCGAACTCCATCCGGCCCTGGAACCAGCCGATGATCTTGTTCCCGGCCAGCAGCGCGGCGGTCTCGGCCGCCACGTTCTCGACCTTGCGGTAACGCAGCTGCGCCCACTGCAGCAGCGCCTCGATCTCCTCGTCCGAATAGGCCGGGCCGAGGTAGGCATGGTCCATCTGCCAGCGGCGCTCGGCCAGCAGGACGGCGCCGTCCGTCGTTCCGCTCGCCGTTGCGCTTGTTGTGCCGTCCTCGCTGCCGCGCGCCTTGGCGGTCATCGTGCCGCCCGTCGCGACGTCCGTCGCAGCGTCGGTCGACGTGTCCGTCCCGCGGTCCGCCTGTCCGGAGCGCGCCAGCGCGTCCACCCACAGCGCCGCGCCCAGCGCCGTGCCGGCGTCGCCGGCGGCCGGCTGAACCCAGACCTCGCGGAAGATGCCCGCGTCGCGCAGCCGCGAGTTCATGACGCAGTTCAGGGCGACGCCGCCGGCCATCGCCAGCCGGTCCTCGCCGGTGCGCTCGCGCAGCCAGACCGCCAGCCGCAGCGCCGTCTCCTCCAGCACGTCCTGCAGCGAGGCCGCCAGATCGAGGTAGGCCTCGCCCATCGCCGAGCCCGGCACCCGCGCCGGGCCGAAACGCGCCGTCAGGTCCAGCGGCAGCGTGCGGTACTGGCCGTCGGCGTCCACCACCAGGTGCTCGCGCAGCAGGTCCGCATACCGCGGCGTGCCCAGCGCGGCCATGGCCATGACCTTGTACTCGTCGCTCGAATGCAGGAAGCCCAGGTGCGAGGTCACCCGCTCGTACAGCAGCCCCAGCGAATGCGGCACATGGACCTCGCCCAGCGCCTCGTAGCGGTGGTCGCGGTAGCGGCCATAGCAGGTGCTGGCCTGCTCGCCGCGGCCGTCCAGGGTCATCACCGCGCAGCTCGAGAACGGCGCGGCGAGGAAGGCGCTGGCCTGGTGGCACAGGTGATGCGGCACGAAATGCCAGCGGTAGGGCGCATCGGCATGCCGCACCCCGGCGAAGCGCTTGCGCAGGTGATGCGGCACCGCGTCGGTCAGCAGCCGCGGCGCGCTCATCACATAGGCGGCGAACAGCGGGTCCCACGGGTTCTCCCAGGGCCCGGCCTCGAAGTCCGATGGCTGCAGCGGCAGGGTGAATCGGCCGTCCGGCGCGCGGTCGCCGAGGAAGCGCCGCGGATCGAAGCTGTAGGCCACATGCGCCAGGTCGCCGAGCGTCGCGCCGGCCTCCTTCAGGCAGAAGTCGATCGCGTGATAAGGCAGCTCCCAGGCCGTGAAGGGCACCGGCCGCTTGCCGTGCTTCACCCGCGTGAAGCGTTCCTCTTCGGCCGCCGCGATCACCTCGCCGTCGACCATCAGGGCCGCGGCCGAGTCGTGGAAGCTCGCATTGATGCCCAGCGTCAGCAGGCGTCGGGGGGAAGTCGCAGTCATGGAAGCTCCGTGAGGGTTGAGGGCGAAGGGATGAAGGGGCGGAATCGATGCGGCCGGTGGGGCGGGCGAAGAGTGCGAAGAGGGCGAAGAGGGCGGCGACAAGCTGAAGAGGGCCGCGCTCAGGCGGGCACGCGCGCGAGGTCATGCAGCGTCCGCACCAGTTCCTCGGGCACGACCGGCTTGGCCAGGTGGCGCTGGAAGCCGGCGACCAGCGCGCGCAGCCGGTCCTCGGGCTGCGCCATGCCGGTGAGCGCGATGGCCGGCAGGCGCCGGCCCAGCGGCACCTCGCGCCGCGCTTCCAGGTCGCGCAGCGCGCGCACCACCGCATGGCCGTCTTCCGGCCCGAGCGCGATGTCGCAGACCAGGACATGCGGCCACGCGTCGGGCGGGCGCTCGGCCAGGCGTCGCAGCGCCTCGTGGCCGGTGGTCAGGCGCTCGGTGCGCGCGCCGTCGTGCTCCAGCAGCGCGCCCAGCGAATCGAGCGCGTCCTCGTCGTCGTCCACGCACATCACGTTCAGGCCGGCCAGGGGATGCTCGTCCAGGCCGAACACCGTCTCCAGCGCCGTCTCCTCGCGGTCGAGCGCGGCCTGCGCCAGCGCGGGCGGCGCGGCGCGCAGCTCGTCCTCGGACAGGCGCGCCTCGGCCAGCGCCGGCAGCGGGAAGTCGACGACGTACTGCTGGAAGCCGGCCTCCACGTCGCGATCGATCGCCAGGTGACCGCCGGCCTCGCCGACCAGCGAGCGCAGCTCCAGCGTGTCCGGCGGGCCGACGCCCGGATCGAGGCGGCCGTGGAAGCCGACCGTCAACTGGCTGCTCCGGTCCACGCGCCGCAGCCGGCCTTCCATGCGACCGCGGGTGGCGCCGCGCAGCGCCAGCAGGCACATCAGCTGCACGATGCGCGCGATGCGGCTGGCGTCGCCATGGACGCTGGCGACGTTCAGGTCGACGTCGGTGAAGACATCGATGTCGGCGTCGGCCACCGTGTCGCGCAGGCCGTCCAGGCTCAGCACCAGCAGGCCGGCCACGTTGACCGGGTGCTGCGCGATGCGCCGCTCCAGCGTTTCAGTCTGCTGCTGCTGGCGCTGCAGCTCCCAGAGCTGCGCATAGAGCCCGCGGCGTTCGAGCAGCTCCTCATGGCGGCCGCGCTCGACGATCTCGCCGCGGTCCATCACGATGATCTGGTCCGCGTCGACCACCGTCGACAGGCGGTGGGCGATGATCAGCGAGGTGCGGTCGCGCGCGACCTCGTCCAGCGCGCCCTGGATCGCGCGCTCGGCCTTGGTGTCCAGCGCCGAGGTCGCTTCGTCGAGCACGACGATGGGCGGATTCTTCAGGAACGCGCGCGCGATGGCGATGCGCTGCTTCTCGCCGCCGGACAGCCGCGCGCCCCGTTCGCCGACGCGGGTCTCGTAGCCCTCGGGCAGCAGGCTGATGAACTCGTCGGCCTGCGCGGCCCGCGCCGCCGCGACGATCGCGGCGTGATCGGCCTCGGGCCGGCCGTAGCCGATGTTGTAGGCGATGGTGTCGTTGAACAGCACGGGGTCCTGCGGCACCACGCCGATCGCCTGCCGCAGGCTCTGCTGCGTCAGCCCGGTGAGCGGGTGGCCGCCGATGCTGACCTCGCCGCTGTCCGGGTCGTACATCCGCATCAAGAGGCGCGCCAACGTGGACTTGCCCGACCCGCTGCTGCCCACCACGGCGAAGGTCTGGCCGTGCGGCACCTCCAGCGTCAGGCCCTTGAGGATCTGCCGCTGGCGGTCGTAGCCGAAGCGCACGTCGTCGAAGCGCAGCGTCGTGTCACCGGCCGGCAGCGGCCGCGCGCCGGGGGCGTCGACGATGTCGGGCTCGCGCCCCAGCAGCGCGAACAGCACTTCGGTGTTGAGCAGCGCGTCGCGCGTCTCCCGGAACACGAAGCCCAGCGTGTTCAGCGGCAGGAAGACCTGGATCAGGTAGGCGTTCACCATGACCAGGTCGCCGATGCTCATCCGCCCCGCGACGGTGTCGATGCCGGCGAGCAGCATCACCGCGCCGACCCCGACCGCGATGATCGCCGCCTGGCCCAGGTGCAGGGCCGACAGCGTCCGCTGGCTGCCGACGCTGCCCTCGACCCACTGCGCCAGCACGCTGCCGTAGCGGTCCCGCTCGCTGTCCTCGCGGCCATGGGTCTTCACCGCTTCATAGTTCAGCAGCGTGTCGACCAGCAGGCCGTGCGCGCGCGAGTCGTACTCGTTCATCACGCGCTGGCGCGCGACGCGGGCGCGCGTCATCCAGCCGGTCCAGACGCTGTACGCTGCCATGCTGCCCGCGATGATCAGCACGAACTTGGCGCCATAGCCGCTGAGGATGATCACCAGCACCGCGCCGAACTCGACCGCCGTCGGCACCACGGTGAACACGCCCGCGCCCAGCAGGTAGCCCAGGCCATCGGTGCCGCGCTCGACCTCGCGCACCAGCGACCCGGTGTTGCGCTGCGCATGGAAGCGCGGGCTCATCGCCAGCAGGTGGGCGAAGGCCCGTTCCGAGAAGCTGCTGACCACCTGCTTGCCCACGCGTGCGAAGGCCAGGTCGCGCAGCTCGGTGAACAGCGTGCTCGCGTAGCGCAGCAGCGCGTATCCCAGCAGCACCCAGACCGGCACGCTCAGTCCGACCGCGAGCGCGGCGTCGGCCGAGGCGCCGGCCGCGGCCGGCTGCGCCGGCGTGAGGTGGTCGACGATGGCCTTGAGCACTGCCGGCACGCCCACCGCCGCGAGCTTGGAGAGGATCAACAAGGCCAGCGCGAGCAGGGTGCGGCCGCGCCAGCGCCACAGCGCGCGCGCCAGTCCGAGGAAGACCTGGCGCGTCGGCGAAGGGGCGGGGAGGGGCGCGGCCGGAGCGGCTGGGGCGGCGGGAGCGGAAGTGGCGTCCATCGGCGACCTCTTCGCAAGCGGGATGCCCGGGATCTCGCGCCTACGCAGAAGCTAACGGTACGGCATCGCCGCGATCTCCGTATCCATCGGCAATTCCAGCCGCATCGCAGACGGCAAGCGCTTCGGCAAAAGCAGCGTTGGCAAGTGCGATGCGAAGCGCTGTGCGCTGTCGCACGCAAGCGAGCGACGGTCCCACGAAGCAGCGACTCCAGCAGCGCTTCGACGTGACCAACACTGTACGGAAACGTCTCGGGACGCGGGCTTGCCGAAGCGTTGCTCACGACCATCCGCAGAGACCCTCCATGCCACAGCAGCCCCACCTCCTCGTGTTCTCGCATCTGCGCTGGGACTTCGTGTTCCAACGCCCGCAGCATCTGATGACGCGGCTCGCGAACGACTACCGCGTCATCTTCATCGAGGAGCCGCAGCACGACCCCGCGGGGCCGCCGCGCGTGGAGTCGCGCCGCGTCGGACCCGGCGGCGCGATCGAGGTGCTGGTGCCGGTCACGCCGGTGGCGGCCCCCGGCTTCGACGATGCGCAGCTGCCGCTGCTGCTGCCGCTGATCGAACGCGAACTGGCCCAGCGGGAGGTGCGCGACTACGCCGTCTGGATGTACACGCCGATGGCCCTGCCTTTGATCGCCGGCATGCAGCCTCGCGCGCTGGTGTACGACTGCATGGACGAGCTCTCCGCGTTCAAGCACGCGCCGGCGCAGCTGCGGCAGCGCGAGAGCGCGCTGATGGCCTCGGCCGACCTGGTGCTGTGCGGCGGCCCGGCGCTGTACGCGGCACGGCATGGCCAGCATCCCGAGCTGCACTGCCTGCCCAGCGCCGTCGACGCGGCTCATTTCGCGCCGCCGCGCGCCGCGCCGGACGACCCGCTGGCGCTGCGCGCGCAGGCGGTGCAAGGCCACATTCCCCGGCCGCGCCTGGGCTTCTTCGGCGTGATCGACGAGCGCATGAACCTCGCGCTGGTCGATGCGATCGCGGCGGCCCGGCCGGACTGGCAACTGGCCATGGTCGGGCCGGTGGTCAAGATCTCCGAGGCTGACCTGCCGCGTCGGCCCAACCTCCACTGGCTGGGCATGCAGCGCTACGAGCTGCTGCCGCACCTGCTCGCCGGCTGGGATGTCTGCCTGATGCCGTTCGCGCTGAACGAGTCCACCCGCTTCATCAGCCCGACCAAGACGCTGGAGTACCTCGCCGGCGGCAAGCCGGTCGTGAGCACGCCGATCCGCGACGTGGTCGGCCTGTACGGCGACGTGGTCCGCATCGGGCACGACGCGCCGGAGTTCGTCGCGGCCTGCGAGGAGCTGCTGCAGGAGGACATCGCGTCGCGCGAGTACTGGCATGGCAGCGCGGCCGCCGTGGTCGCGGCGGCGTCGTGGGACGCGGCCGCGGGGCGCGCGCGCGACTGGCTGGCCGCGGCCCTGCGGCCGGTGGCGCCTGGCGCGCCCATCATCGGCGCCTCGCTGCGCGCAGCCTGAGGGACGCCCGGCATGATCATCGACGCGCATCTTCATTGCACCGGCCGGGAAACGACGGACGACGTGCTGCGCACGCTGGACGAAGCCGGCATCGACGTCGGCGTGCTGCTCGCGCCCTTCCTCGGGGACGGTTACTCGCTGGACGACGCGGCCTCGCTGCGCCGCGCCAACGAGCACCTGGCCCGGCTGGTGCGCCACCATCCCGACCGCCTCGTCGGTTTCGCGGTGGTGGATCCCCGCCACCCTGATGCACCGGACGACCTGCGGCATGCGATCGAGGACCTCGGGCTGCGGGGCTGCAAGATGGTGCCCACCGGCTGGTATCCCTATGAGGAACGGGTGCAGCCGGTCTTCGCGGTCGCCAACGAGCATGCGCTGCCGCTGCTCTTCCACAGCGGGATCTTCATCGACGGCCGCTCCGGCCGCTTCTGCCGGCCGACCTATTTCGAGGCCCTGCGCGACCACCCCCGCACCCGGGTCGCGCTGGCCCACATGGGCTGGCCCTGGACCGACGAGGCGCTCGCCGTCGCCCTGATCGACCGCATCCACGGCGTGCCGCATGAGCGCGCGCAGTTCCGGCTGGACATCTCCTTCGGGCCGCCGCCGCCGTACCGGCGCGAGGTGCTGGCGCGAATGCTGGACGTGCTGGGTGCCGGCTCCCTGCAGTTCGGCAGCGACTGCTTCCTGCCTTGCTCCGGCGCGCATGTGCGCGAGCGCAAGCAGTGGGTGGTCGATCTCATGGACGAGTTGGACCTGGGCGCCGACACGCGCGAGCGCCTGTGGAGCGGCACCGCCGCCGCATGGCTCGGACTGCCGGCCACGGCCGGCACCCACACCGGCGCCCACGCCAGCACCCACGCCGGTTCCGGCGCGGAACGTCCGCACGCGGGCCTGCTGGCAGGCACGGGTGGCGGCGGTGGCGGTGGCGACTACGCGCCCCGCCCGTGGCGGCCGGTGTGCTGCTGAGGCCGTCTCCGACCCTGAGCGCTGCTCCTTCTCTTCCTCCACTTCGCTTCGTCACCATGGACCTTCCCTCGGACAGTCCCGTGCGCCCGGTGCCGCCGTCACCGGCCACGCCCGCGCCCCTGCATGTGCTGGAGGTCGTCGGCAACGGCATCGTCGGCGGCATGGAACGCTGCGTGGAGCGGCTGGTGGCCGGGCTGGGCGGCACCGGCGACTTCCGCTTCACCGTGCTGTGCCCCTCGGAGGGCGACTTCGCGGAACGCATCCGCGCGGTCGGCGGCGAGATCGGTGTCGTCCCGATGCCTGAGGACCCGCCCTGGTCCTCGATCCAGATGGTGGCCGCGATGATCGCGGCGGAGCGGGTGGGCCTGGTCCATGCGCACCTGCCCAATGCGCACCTGCTGGCGGGGCTGGCGGCGCGGCTCGCCGGCGTGCCGGCGATGACGACCATCCACGGCCGGCAGGTGATCCTGCCCGACCTGGAGATCCACCGGCTGGTGGGCAGCCACCTGAGCGTCGTCTGCCGCCAGAGTTATTACCACGCGCTCGGACTCGGCGTCGATCGCGGCCGCCTGAGCCTGGAACCCAACGGCGTGGACGTCGAGGCCTTCCGCCCCGGCACGCGGCCGGCCGACAGCCTGCGCGCGACGCTGGGCCTCGCGCCGGAGGTGCTGATCGCCGGCTTCGTCGGCCGGCTGTCGCCGGAGAAGGCGCCCGAGGTCTTCGTGCGCGCCACGGCGTTGTTGCTGCAGCGCTTGCCGGACGTGCATGCGGTGCTGGTCGGCGAGGGGCCGATGAAGACGCAGCTGCGCGACGCGATCGTTGCGCAGGGGCTGGAGTCGCGCATCCACGTGATGGGCGGCGTCGACGACGTTCGCCCAGTTTTCCACGACCTCGACCTGCTGGTGTCCAGCTCCAACTCCGAGGCGATGCCGCTGGCGCTGATGGAAGGCATGGCCAGCGGCCTGCCGGTCGTCGCGACGCGCGTCGGCGGAGTGCCGGAGATCGTCGCCCACGGCAGCACCGGCTGGCTGGTGGCGCCGCGCGACTACGAAGACCTGGCGGGCCGCATGCACCAGATGCTGACGCTGCATGAGCTGCGGCAGCGCATGGGGCAGGCCGCGCGGGCGCGGATGGAGCGGCATCACCGGCTCGATGAGGCGCTGCAGCGGCTGGCCGAGCGGATGCGCCTCCTCGCGCGGCCGGCCGCCGCCGCCCCATCGGCGCTGACGGTCGCGCGCGAGCCGCGCATGGCCGGCGGCACTGTCGGTGGCCGAAAGACCCGATGAACACGAGCCTGTCGCCACGTCGGGACAGCGGCCGTGCGAAACCCCGTCCAAACGGACGGCATGTCATTTGCCTTTCCAGAAGCGAATGCGAACAGCAGGAGCAGTCATGATCGAAGCCCCCTTGAGAGTCGCGCTGATCAGCGAACACGCCTCGCCGCTGGCCCAGCAGGGCGGCGTCGACGCTGGCGGCCAGAACGTCTACGTGTCCCATGTGGCGGCGGCGCTGGCGCGGCGCGGCCACCATGTGGACGTGCTCACCCGGCGCGACCAGCGCGCGCTGCCCACGGCCGTCGACATGCGGCCGGGCGTGCGGGTGCTCCACATCGATGCCGGGCCGCCGGAGTTCGTGCCCAAGGAGCAGCTGCTGCCCTACATGCGGGCCTTCGGCAGCGAGGCGCTGCGGCTGATGCGCCGAAGCCTGCGCTACGACGTGGTGCATGCGAATTTCTTCATGTCCGGCGTCGTGGGGCTGCGGCTGCAGCGCCAGCTGAACCTTCCGCTGGTGCAGACCTTCCACGCGCTGGGCGCGGTGCGGCGCCTGCATCAGAAGGAGGCTGACAAGTTCCCGGCCGAACGCATCGACCTGGAGCGGCGCATCGCCTGCGAGGCCGACTGCGTCATCGCCGAGTGCCCGCAGGACGCGGCCGACCTGGTGGCGCATTGCGGCGCGCCCGCCGACCGCATCGCGCAGGTGCCCTGCGGCGTGGACCTGGAGGAGTTCGGCCCGGGCGACAAGCTGCAGGCCCGTCGACGGCTGCATCTGCGCGAGGACGAGTTCATCGTGCTGCAGCTCGGCCGCCTGGTGCCGCGCAAGGGCGTGGACAACGTGATCCGCGCGGTGGCGCACCTGCACCGCATGCCGGAGCGGCGGTCGTGGCGGCTGCTGGTGGTCGGGGGTGAATCGACCCAGCCCGACGAGGCCCGCACGCCGGAGATCGGACGGCTGCGCGGCATCGCGCGCGAGGCCGGCATCGAGGACCGTGTCACCTTCGTCGGCCGGCGCGACCGCGACCAGCTGCGCGACTACTACCTGGCCGCCGATGTCTTCGTGACGACGCCGTGGTACGAGCCCTTCGGCATCACGCCGCTGGAGGCCATGGCCTGCGCCACGCCGGTGATCGGCGCGGCGGTGGGCGGCATCCAGCACACCGTCGTGGACGGGCTCACCGGTTATCTGGTCCCGCCGGAGGACCCCGAGCTGCTGGCGCTGCGGCTCGACGACCTGCGCCGCCATCCCGAGATCGCCCGCCTGATGGGGCGCGCCGGGCTGCAGCGCGTGCAGCGCGAGTTCACCTGGGACGGCGTCGCCTTCAAGCTGGCCGGCGTCTATGCCCAGGTGGCCGCGCGGCGGGCAATGCAAGGCAGCTCGTCGATCCGGCTGGCCTCGGCGGCTGGCCAGGCCGGTGCGGGGGCGGCGGCGGTGCGGCACCTGGCGCGGCCGCACCTGGCCGCCGTCGGCGCGACGGACGCGGCCCATGCCGAGGTCGTCGCCATGCCGCTGGCCAATTCGGGAGGTCAGGGATGACGGGGACGGCCGCCGATGTCCAGGCTGAACGTGTCGCCCGATGGCGCCAGGCGCGCCGCGTCCTGCTGATCCGGCTGGACAACCTCGGCGACGTGCTGATGACGACGCCGGCGCTCGCGGCGGTGCGCGAGTCGCTGCCCGAGGCCCAGCTGACGCTGCTGGCCGCGCCGTCGATGGCGGCGCTGGCGCCGCATCTGCCCGAGGTGGACCGCATCGTCGGCTTCCATGCGCCGTGGATGAAGGCCGGCGCCGACGCGTTGGCGGCCGGCGGTCTGCTGGCGGGGCGGGCGGAGCGCCAGGCCCTCGCGCAATGGGCCGACGAGGGCTATGACGCGGCCATCATCTTCACCGTCTGCACGCAGAGCGTCTTTCCGGCGGCGACGATGTGCCGGCTCGCCGGCATTCCCCGGGTGCTGGGCCATGCCCGCGAGCGCGCCTATGGTCTGCTGAGCGACGAGATCCCCGATCGCGACGAGGTCGGCGACGGCATGCGCCATGAGGTCCGCCGCCAGCTGGACCTGGTCGGCGCGGTGGGCTTGCGCACGCGCGACGAGCGCCTGCGCTTTCGCGTGCTCGAGGGCGACCGCGAGGCGGTCCGCCAGCGCCTGGTCGCGGCGGGCGTGGGACCGCGCCAGCCCTTCGTGGTCGTGCATCCGGGCGCGAGCGCGCCGTCGCGGCGTTATCCGGCCGACCGCCTGGGCGAATCCGCCGGCCTGCTGCGGCAGGCGATGGTGGCGCGCACCGGCGCGAGCGGCGCGGGCGGCCCGGGCGGCGCGGGCGATAGCCCGCCCGCGATCGTCGTGTGCGGCGGGCCGGGCGAGGAGTCGCTGGTCCAGGAGACGGTCCGGGCGCTGGCCGCGGCGGACCTGCCGGCGTCCACCGCCCGAGGCCTGGTGCTCTCGCCGCGGGTGTCGGGCGTGGGTGAACTCGCGGCGTTGATCGCCGAAGCCGACTTGCTGATTGGCAACAACAGCGGGCCGGTCCACCTCGCGGCCGCGGTTGGCACGCCGGTCGTGGACCTGTACGCGCTGACGAATCCGCAGCACACGCCGTGGCTGGTGCCGTCGCGCGTGCTGTTCCGCGACGTGCCGTGCCGCTTCTGCCAGAAGAGCCTGTGCCCCGAAGGCCACCACCGCTGCCTGAGCGGCGTGTCGCCGCGCGAGGTCGCGGCCGCGGCGATCGCCTTGATGCCGGCGCGGTTCACGGCGATCGTGCCGCCGCCGCAGCCGGCGCTGGGGGAGGCCGCATGAGCGCGGTCCTGCCAGAGCGGGGCGCGGCCGCGGTGGACGCGTTGGTCGGTGTCGCAAGCCCCGATGGACTGGCGACGCCCACGGCAACCGCGACGCTCGACCTCAGCGTCGTCATGCCCACCTATCGGCGTCCCGACCTGCTGGCCCGCTGCCTGGGCGCGCTGCTGGCGCAGACGCTGCCAGCCGATCGCTTCGAGGTGATCGTCGTCGACGACGGCCAGGAAGACCGGTGCCGGGAGCAGGTCGAGCGGGTCGCCGCGACGCCGGGCGCGCCGGCGATCCGCTACCTGCGCGCCGCGAGCGGCCGCGGGCCCGCGGTCGCGCGCAACGCCGGCTGGCGCGCCGCGACGGCGCCGCTCGTCGCCTTCACCGATGACGACACGCTGCCCGATCCGGCGTGGCTGGCGCGCGGCCTGGCCGCGATGCAGGCGCACCCGGAGTGGGTCGCCGCAGCCGGGCAGGTCAGGGTGCCGAGCGCGAGCGCGAGCGCGAGCGGAGGCGCCGGTGGCATCGGCACCGCCACCGACGGCGACGGGGACGGCGACATCGGCCGCGACGGCGTTCCTGCCCGGCGCGACACGCGACCGACCGACCATGAACTGATGACCCGTGGCCTGGAGACCTCCGAATTCGTGACGGCGAATGCCTTTGCCCGGCGCGAGGTGCTGGCGCGCATCGATGGCTTCGACGAACGCTTCCTGCGCGCTTGGCGCGAGGACTCCGACCTCCAGTTCCGCCTGCAGGCGCAGGGGCCGGTGGGACGCGTCGCCGACGCGCTGGTCTGGCATCCGGTGCGTCCCGAACGCTGGGGCGTGTCGCTGCGCCAGCAGCGCAACGTCTACTTCGATGCGTTGCTGTACCGCAAGCATCCGGCCATCTACCGCTCGCGCATCCGCCGCGTGCCGCCGTGGGACTACTACGCCATCGTCGCGATGACCCCGGCGGCGATCGTGCTGGCCGCCGCGGGGCAGGGCGCGATCGCGGCGGGGCTGCTGGCCGTGTCGGTCGCGCTGATCCTGCGACTGACCGCCCGCCGCCTGCGCGCCACCTCGCTGGCGCTGCCGCATGTGTGGGAGATGCTCTGCACCTCGGCCGCGATCCCCTTCCTCTCGGTGTACTGGCGGCTGCGCGGCGCGTGGCATTTCCGGACGCCGTTCCTCTGAGCCCGCGATGCGACCTCCGCCCCCGTCCAACACGCCGGCTCCGGCGAGCTCGCCTCTCCCGGGGGCCAGCCCGAAGTCCATCACGAGCCCCGCGGGAGGAGCCGCGATGTCTGCCGCGACCGCGCCCGCGTCGATCGACGGCGAGGTGCGGCGCATCCTCATCCTGCGCGCGCTGGTGCTGGGCGACACGATCTGCGCCGTGCCCGCGCTGCGGGCCATCCGGCGCGCCTGGCCGCAGGCGCACATCGCGCTGATGGGCCTGCCGGTCGCGCGCGAGTACCTGTCTCGCCTGGACTGCGTCGACGAGTGGCGGCCGTTTCCCGGCTGGCCGGGCCTGCCGGAGCGCGAGCCCGATGTGCGCGCGCTGCCCGCCTTCCTCGCCGCGATGCACGCCAGCGACTGGGACCTCGCGATCCAGCTGCATGGCAGCGGCGAGCGGACCAATCCCTTCCTCGCGCTGCTGGGCGCGCGCTGGCATGCGGGATTTCGCAGCGATGCGGCCTGGGTGCCGCCGGCCGACGAGGCCCGCTTCGCGCCCTGGCCGCTGCTGGGCCACGAGACGCAGCGGCTGCTGTCGCTGTGCCGCCACCTCGGCCTGCCGGCCGACGACGACACGCTCGAGTTCCCGCTGCGCGACGAGGACGACGCGGCGCTCGCCCGCGCCTGGCCGGGTCGGGCTCAGGCGGGGCCCTACGCCTGCCTGCACGTGGGCGCGCAGCTGGCGTCGCGGCGCTGGCCGCTGCGCCGCTTCGCGGCGGTGGCCCAGGCGCTGCACGACGCCGGCCTGGCGATCGTGCTCACCGGCACCGCCGCCGAACGTCCGCTGACCGGCGAATTCGCCGCGATGCTCGCGGCGCTCGGCGTGCCGGTCACCGACCTGTCCGGCGCGACCACGCTGTGGACCCTGGGCGCGCTGCTGCGCGATGCGCGGGTGCTGGTGTGCAACGACACCGGCGTCTCGCATGTGGCCGCGGCGCTGCGCGTGCCCAGCGTGGTGCTGTCCTGCGGCAGCGAGCCGATGCGCTGGGCGCCGCCGGACCGCGCCCGGCACCGGGTGCTGGCCAAGCCCGCGCCCTGCCGTCCCTGCGCCTATCCCGAATGCCCCAACGGCCATGCCTGCGCGCATGCGCTGTCGGTCTTCGAGGTGCTGCAGGCGCTGGAAGACTTGCTGCGTTCGTCCGCGCCATCCATCCCATCCGTCGCGATCTCCAAGGAGGGTCCCCATGCCCCGTCGCCTGCGCATCCTGACCTGGCACGTCCACGGCAACTACCTCTACAACCTCACGCAGGTTCCGCATGACTTCTTCCTGGTGACCGACCCGGCGGGCTCGCCAGGCCGCGTGGGCCGTGTCGGCGCGCTGCCCTGGGGCGACAACGTGCATGAGGCGCCGGTGGAGCAGATCGCGACCATGCCCTTCGACCTGGTGCTGTACCAGCACCGCGCCGGCTGGGACGAGGACCGCCCGCGCTGGCTCAGCGAGGCGCAGCAGCGGCTGCCGCGCGTCTACCTGGAACACGACCCGCCGCAGCAGCATCCCACCGACACCCTGCACTGGGTGCAGGACCCCGGCGCGATGCTGGTCCATTGCACCCACTTCAACGCGCTGATGTGGGACGCGGGCCGGACGCCGACCCGGGTGGTCGAGCACGGCGTGCGGCCGCTGACGCAGGCGGTCTATCGCGGTGACCTGGAGCGCGGGCTGGTGGTCGTCAACCACCTGCAGCGCCGCGGCCGCCGCCTGGGCGCCGACCTGTACCGGGAACTGCTCGAGCGGGTGCCGCTGACACTGGTGGGCATGGGCAGCGAGGCGCTGCCAGGCGGCTGGGGCGAGGCCTCGCAGCTGGAGCTGCCGGCCCACATGGCCTCGCACCGCTTCTTCCTGCATCCGGTCCGCTACACCAGCCTGGGTCTGGCGCTGATCGAGGCGATGCTGATCGGTCAGCCGGTCGTTGGCCTGGCCACCACCGAGCTGGCCACCGTCATCCGCAGCGGCGAGAACGGCTTCATCGACAACCGGCCGCAGGCGCTCGCCGACACCATGGCGCGGCTGCTGCGCGACCCGGGCCTGGCCCGCGAGTGGGGCGAGCGCGGCCGCGAGCTGGCGCGGGAGCGATTCAACATCGACCGCTTCGTCGCGGACTGGATGCAGCTTCTCCATGAGGTCACGACATGAACGACGCCATCGACACCCCCCGCACGATCCTGGTCACCGGCGCGGCCGGTTTCGTCGGCAGCCATCTCTGCGAACGCCTGCTCGCCCGCGGGCATCGGGTGATGGCCGTCGACAACCTGAGCACCGGCGACATCGGCCACCTCGACCAGCTGCTCGGCCACAAGGGCTTCACCTTCCACCGGCGCGACGTGTGCCTGGAGCCGACGCCGGAGATGGCGCAGGCGGACCGCATCTTCAACCTCGCGTGTCCAGCGAGCCCCGCGTACTACCAGACCGCGCCGGTGGACACCGTGCTCAGCAGCGTGCTGGGCGCCTGGCGCCTGCTGGAGCTGGCCCAGCAGGCCGGCGCGCGGCTGCTGCATACCTCCACCAGCGAGGTCTATGGGGACCCCGAGTGCCATCCGCAGCACGAGGACTATTGGGGCCACGTCAATCCGAACGGGCCGCGCTCCTGCTACGACGAGGGCAAGCGCTGCGCCGAGGCGATGCTGATGGCCTACCACCAGGAGCGCGGCGTCGACGTGCGGATGGCCCGCATCTTCAACACCTACGGCCCGCGGCTGCGGCCCGGCGATGGGCGCGTCGTCAGCAACTTCATCGTCCAGGCGCTGCAGGGCGAGGACCTCACCATCTACGGCGACGGGCTGCAGACGCGCAGCTTCTGCTACGTCGACGACACGGTGCGGGCGCTGCTGCTGCTGATGGACGGCGCGCACCTCGGGCCGATCAACGTCGGCAATCCGGGCGAGCACACGATGCTGGCGCTGGCGGAGATGATCCTGCGCCTGACCGGCAGCCGCTCGCGACTGGTGTTCCGGCCGCTGCCCCAGGACGACCCGAAGCGCCGCTGCCCCGACATCGGCCGCGCGAAGGCGCTGCTCGGCTGGGAGCCGGAAGTGGCGCTGGAGGACGGGCTGCGCCGCACCATCGAGCACTTCCGCGGCGTGCTCGGGATGCGCAGCGTCACCGTGGCCTGAGCACCGGATCGGGCGCACGACCCGGCGCGTGGTCAGGTGTGCGATCCGACGGGTGATCCGCAACGAGGTCCAGCGCCGTCGCGCCGCGCCGACCTCGCTCGCAGTCGGCCAGCGCGCGGGCATAGGGGCGCACCAGACGCCGCCCGGCCGCGGCGCCACGCGCATCGCGCGGCACATGCCACAGCCCGCTGCGGTGCCAGCGCGCGGGCTCGTACCAGTCGGGCCGGTCCAGCATCGGATAGAGGCAGACGCCGCCCAGCGGTACGCCGGCGCGCAGCGCGCGCTGCGCTTCCCCGGCGATGTCGTGCAGCCAGTCGGCGCGACCGCGTCCGATGTGGCCGGTCTCGGCCACCAGCAGCGGCCGGCCATAACGCGCCCAGACCTGCCCCAGCAGCGCCGACAGCGGCTGCCGCCGCGGATCGCCGAGGTGCCAGGCCAACCGCTTCTCGCTGGGCACTTCCCACTGGCTGCTGTGATAGTGGTTGAGGCCGATCCAGTCCAGCGCCGCCGGATGGCCGCCGAGCTCGGGATCCTGCCGCCCGGCCAGCATGTCGAAGGCCTGCCACTGGTAGGACGCCACCTGCTCGGCCAGCGCGCGCTGGTCCGGCGTGTCCTCCGTCGGCACGACGTGGATCACCGGATCGATGTGCAGGAAGCGCGCCTGCGGATCGACCTCGCGGATCGCGTCCATGCCGGCGAGCGCCGCCCGCACCAGCCGGCGCTTGATCGCGTAGCCGCTGATCCGCGAGTCCTCGCGGGCGCCAACTTCGTGCGGCGCGCCCGCCGGTCCCATCGCGTCGGAGGACGAGGCGGCCCAGGCCAGGAAGCTGATCTCGTTGATCGGCGTGTAGAAGCGCGGCCCCGGGCAGAGCGGGCGGATGACCGCCGCAGCCGCCGCCGCGAATCGGGCGAAGCGCGGGATCAGCGCATCGTCCAGCAGCGTCAGGTCGGGCGGCACGCCGTAGTGCATCAGCGTCCACAGCACCTGCAGGCCTTCGCGCCGCGCGGTCCTGGCCATGCACTGGGCGCGGCCGAAGTCCCAGGTGCCGGGCGCCCGCTCGCTCAGGCGCCAGCCCACGCTTTCGCGCACGCAGCGCAGGCCGAGCCGGCGCGCCTCGCGGTAGTCCCGCGCCAGCAGCCGGTCGTGACCGGTGGCGCGGACCATGTCGAGCGCGTCGCCGCGGCCGTTGACGTGGTCGGCGCCTTCATAGCCGCCCATCCAGAAGGAGCGGAACGAGCGCTCGGTCAGCGGGGCGCCGGTCACGGCGCCAGCAGGGCCTGCTCGACCAGCGCGCACCAGGTGTGGCCGATGAAGATGTGGGCCTCCTGGATGCGCGCGGTGTCGCTATGCGGCACGACCAGGCACAGGTCGCAGAGCTCCCGCATCGCGCCGCCGTCCCGGCCGCTCAGGCCGATCGTCGTCATGCCGAGCTGGCGCGCCTGCGTCAGCCCCCGCAGCACATTGGGCGAGTTGCCCGAGGTCGAGATGCCGATCACGCAGTCCCCCGGCGCGCCGAGGCCGGCGACCTGCCGCGAGAACACCTGCTCGAAGCCGTAATCGTTGCCGATGCAGGTCAGCGCGGAACTGTCGGTGGTGAGTGCCACCGCGGCCAGCGGCGCGCGTTCCCGGCTGAAGCGGCCGGTGAATTCCGCGGCCAGGTGCTGGCAATCGGCGGCCGAGCCGCCATTGCCCATCAGCATCAGCTTGCGGCCGGCGCGCAGCGTGTCGCTCATCAGCGTGGCGGCGCGGGCGATGTCGGGCCCGAGCGCATCGAGCCGGTCGAACAGCGCGCGATGCGCCCGCAGGCCTTCGAGGAAGGTCTCGTCCGGATCGACGCGCGGCGGCGTCGTGGCGGGGCGCCGGGCCGGGCGCGGCAGCGGATGGGGCAGGGGATGGGGAAGCGCACTCATGCGGAGACTCCTAGTTCCTCGAGCGTGACCGAGGCAGTGCCGAACTTGCCGACCACCAGCCCGGCCGCGCGATTGGCCGCGCGCACCGCGTCCTCCAGCGACGCGCCGCGCGCCAGGAAGCAGGTCAGCGCGGCCAGCACGGTGTCGCCGGCGCCGCTGACGTCATAGACCTCGCGGGCCTCGGCGGGCACATGCAGGCAGGTGCCGTCGCGGGAGAACAGGCTCATGCCCTGCTCGCCGCGCGTCAGCAGCACATGGTCGATGTCCAGCCGCCGTTGCAGCGCCGCCAGGCGCTCGCACAGCTCGTCTTCCTCGCGCCAGTCGCCGACGGCCTCGCGCAACTCGGCCAGGTTGGGCTTGATCAGCCAGGCGCCGCGATAGGCCTCCAGGTCCTTGCGCTTGGGGTCGACCAGCACCCGGCAGGGCAGGTCCTGGCAACGCTCGATCAGCGTCCGCACCTGGCGCAGCGCGCCCTTGGCGTAGTCGGACACCAGGATCCAGCGGTGGCGCGCGGCGAGCTCGCCCGCCAGCATCGTGAGCTCGTCGACGCTGGCGGCGGGCGGCTCGGACTCGACGTCCATGCGCAGCAGCTGCTGCCGCTGGCTCACCATGCGGATCTTCTGGATGGTGTCGATCGCCGGCCCGCGGACGAAGCGCTGCGTGATGCCGGGCTGGTCCAGCAGCGCGACCAGGCAGGCGCCGGCGGTGTCGGTGCCCACCAGGCCGCTGACGGTGCAGGGACACCGCAACCGCGCCAGGTTGAGCGCGACGTTGGCGGCGCCGCCGGCGCGCTGCGACTGGCGATGCAGGCGCAGGATGGGCACCGGCGCCTCGGGCGAGATGCGATGCACCGCGCCCTCGAGGTACACGTCCAGCATGCAGTCGCCGACGATCAGCACCTCCGGCGGCGCCAGTTCGGGGAGCGTGGTCGCGGTCATGGTGTCGGGGCCCGCAGGTGCTCGATCAACTGGGTGCTCGAATGGCCGCGCAGGTAGGGCCCGATCGAGACCCGGCCGCCCCAGCTGCGCACCAGCGGCGTCTCCGGCAGTTCCTCGACGCGGTAGTCGCCGCCCTTGACGTAGACATCGGGTCGCAGCGCTTCGAGCAGCGCCTGCGGCGTCGGCTCGTCGAACCAGGTGACCCAGGACACGCAGGCCAGCGCGCCGACCACGCGCGCCCGGTCCTCCAGCGTGTGGTATGGCCGATCGCCGCGCTTGCCCAGCCCGCGCGCCGAGCGGTCGCTGTTGAGCGCGACCACCAGGCTGCTGCCCTGCGCGCTGGCCGCTTCCAGTCCGCGCACATGGCCGGCGTGCAGGATGTCGAAGACGCCGTTGGTGAACACCAGCGGCCGCGCCAGCCGCGCGGCCATCTCTCGCAGGCGCTCCGGCGGCACGCACTTGAGCGAGCTGTCCCACTTGTCGATCATGTCGGTCTCCCGGCTGGTGCCGCGCCGGTCGCGACCTCGTCCAGCACATGGGCGGCCAGCGCCGCCCAGTTGTCGAAAACGGCCTCGGGCTCGCGCAGCGGCGAACGCCGCCACACGGTCTCGCCGCCACTGTCGAAGAGCAGGCCGCGCGCGCCGGCCCGGCAGCCAGCCTCGACGTCGTCCAGCGTGTCGCCCACCATCCAGGAGCGCGTCAGATCCAGCCCGTGCCGCCGCGCGGCGGTGATCAGCATGCCCGGCGCCGGCTTGCGGCACAGGCAGGCCGGCCGGCCCTGGGCATCGGGTTCGTGCGGGCAGAGCAGCACGTCGTCGATGCGCACGCCGGCCTCGTCGCGCAGGCGCCGCAGCAGCGCGTCCTGCAACTGCGCGAACTGGGCGCGGGTGAAGTAGCCGCGCGCCAGGCCGCTCTGGTTGGTGACGATCACCAGCGCCAGCCCGGCCGACGCGAGCGCCGCCAGCGCCTGGCCGGCGCCCGGCATGAAGCGCAGCTGCGCCGGGTCGACGTTGTAGGGCACGTTCTCGATCAGCGTGCCGTCCTTGTCGATGAACAGGCAGGGCCGCAGCGCGCCGGCGGGCAGGCGCTCGCCGGGGGCCGCGCTCAGGTCCAGGTCCTGCACCGGCAGCATGCTGATGGGGTCGGGCGGCGTGGTCACGGCCAGGAGGTCTCTTGGGTGGGCAGGACGGTGAGTTCCGGGATCACCGTGCCCTCGGGCTGCTGCAGCACCCAGCGCACCGCGCGCGCGACGTTCATCGGGTCCTGCAGCTTGCTCTCGTCGATGCCGGGGAAGCGGTCCAGCAGGAAGGGCGTGCGCATGCCGCCGGCGACGATGGCGGAGACCCGCACCTGCTTGTCCCGCAGCTCGGCGTGCAGCGCATGCGACAGGCCCAGCAGGCCCCATTTGGTCGCGTGGTACGCGCTGGCATTGGGCCAGGCGCGCTTCGAGGCGGTCGAGGCGATGTTGACGATGTGGCCGCCGCGCGGCTGCGTCAGCATCCGCGCCGAGGCGTACTTCGTCATCAGCAGCGGGCCCGAGAGGTTGGTGTTGAGCACGCGCTGCCAGTCCTCGACGGCCAGTTCCGACAGCGGCGCGGTGACGTCCACCGCGGCGTTGTTGATCAGCACGTCCAGCCGGCCGAAGTCGCGCACCGCGCTGGCCACGACCTCCTCGCACTGGCGCGGGTCGGAGACGTCCAGCGCCACGGGCACCGCCTCGATGTCGCGCTCGCCCAGCAGCGCGGCGCGGTCGCGGGCGCGGCCCAGGTCGATGTCGGCGATCAGCACGCGCATGCCGGCTTCGCCCAGCGTCTGCGCGATCGCGGCGCCCAGGCCGCGGCTGCCGCCGGTGATCAGCGCGACCTGGCCGTGCAGGCTGGCGGCGTCCGCGGCGGGCGTGGTGGAGGGGACGGTGGCCGGCGCGGTGGACGCGGCCGTCGAGGGACTGTCGATCATGAGGAACTCCGGCGGAGGGTGGGTGGAATCGGACAGGGAGAACGGGAAAGGGGAACGGGCAGGGGCGCGACGCGTCAGCGCGCCGCTTCGGCGGCGATCCAGGCGCGGGCGCGCAGCTGGACCGCGGCCATCATCGAGAAGCATTCGTCCCAGATCGGGAAGGCGCCGCTGGCGGCGACCACCAGGCCGTCCAGCCAGACGCCGCCCCACAGCACCGCGTCGTCGGTGCTCAGGCGGTGCGGCTCCAGCAGCTGCAGCCGCCGGCTGTCCATCCGGTGGCGCCAGGACAGCAGCGCCTTGCGGCGGGCGTAGTCGGCGTAGTCCACGTCCCAGCGGGCGCGGTCGCCGATCGAGTGCTCCAGCAGCACGCGCGGCTCGGAGGCGCCGTCGCCGCAGGGCACCGAAGGATCGAGCACGACCAGGTGCAGGACGCCGAGGCCGCTGACCTCGGGCGAAGCCAGTTGGGCGGCGATCGCCGGCGTGATCGCGTCGAGCGCGGCCTGGGCGAGTTCGGGAGTCAGGAAGCGGCTGCTCATCGGGGTGTCCGGTGGGGGGAGGAAAAGTCGGACCTTCGTTCAGCAAGGCGCATACCCGCGCCGCGCGTGCCCGGCATGCTGGGCATCACGCTTGCCATCGAGAGATTCCGGCGCGCCGTGTGGCGCGTCATCCCAGCACATTCACAGCCAGGAGAACCCCATGCCTTCTTCCACGACCGCGGCCTCGAGCCGGAAAACCACTGCGCGGCGCGCCACCACGGCCCGGACGAAGACGCCCGACGCCATCGCCCTGCTGCGCGCCGACCACAAGGAGGTCAGCGAGCTCTTCGACCAGTTCGAGAAGTCGCGCTCGGCCGCGAAGAAGCAGCAGCTCGTCGCCCAGATCTGCACGGCCCTGACGGTGCACGCGCAGATCGAAGAGGAAATCTTCTATCCCGAGGTGCAGGCCGCGCTGAAGGACAAGGAACTGGTCCCCGAGGCGCGCGTCGAGCACCAGAGCATCAAGGACCTGATCGCGGCGGTGCAGGGCGTCGAGCCCGACGGCGAGGACTACGACGCCAAGGTCAAGGTCATGAGCGAATGGGTCAAGCACCACGTCAAGGAGGAACAGAACGAGATGTTCCCCAAGGCGAAGAAGGCCGGGCTGGACCTGGCCGAACTCGGCGAGCGGCTGCAGCAGCGCAAGGACGAGCTGATGGCCGAGCAGCAGACGCACTGAACGTCCGCGGCGGGCCCCGGGCGGGCCCGCTTCGCGGCGGCCGGCGGCTCACTTCTTCTGGACGATGCTGATGCTGCCGTCGCTTTCCAGGATGGCGATCTTGACGTCGGCGAGCGAGCAGTCCGCTTCGCGCAGCGCCTTCTCGACGTCCAGGTCGCTGAGGCGGTGCCGACGGATCACCTCGGGAAACCACTGGCCATCGCGGCCGATCAGCACCGGCGATCCCTCCAGCAGCCGCTCGACACGCCGGCTGCGCGAGCCGATGAAGCCCATCAGTCCGTTCATCACGATCAGCGCGCCAGCCACGATCCAGGCGCCGGTCACCGACTCCTCGCCGCCGCTCAGGCCGTTGCTGACGGCCTCGCTCAGCAGCATGACCACCAGCAGGTCGAACGGCGTGAACTGGCCCACGGTGCGCTTGCCCGAAAGCCGCACCATCAGCAGCAGCGCGAAGTAGATCAGCGCCGCGCGCGCCAGCAGTTCCCAGGGACTGACTTGCAGGTCGAACATGAATCCATCGCTCCGGAAGCGCCTTTCGGCGACACCTCGTCAAGGCAAGGGCGGTGCCCGCGACGCGGCCGGGCGGCGCGGGCGCGCTTCCTTGCCGTCAACGCGTCGGCAGCGAATGCCGACCCGCATCGCGGCGTGCTGATCGGAGGCGCCGCTGGCCTGGAAGAAGCCCGCTCGCGGCGGGCCCTGCGGTTGCCGGATTCGGTGCAAACCCCGCTGTCATCGATGAAGAAAGGCTTCCCATGCTTGCCCTGACCTACCACGGTGCCCACGACGTGCGCGTCGAGACGGTGCCCGATCCGGTGCTCGCCGCCGACGACGACATCCTGCTGCGTGTCACCGCGACGGCGATTTGCGGTTCCGACCTGCACATCTACCGCGGCAAGATCCCTGACATGAAGGACGGAGACATCCTCGGCCACGAGTTCATGGGCGTGGTGGAGGAGGTCGGCCGGGGCGTGACGAAGCTGCGGCGCGGCGACCGGGTGGTCGTGCCCTTCACCATCTCCTGCGGCGACTGCTTCTTCTGTGGCCGCAAGCTGTTCGCCGCCTGCGAGAACACCAACCCCGGCCGCGGCGCGATCCTGAACAAGAAGGACATCCGCGCCGGCGCGGGCCTGTTCGGCTACAGCCACCTGTACGGCGGGTATCCGGGCGGCCAGGCGCAGTACGTCCGCGTGCCCAAGGCCAATGTCGGCCCGCTGGTGATCCCGGACACGCAGTTGAGCGACGAGCAGGTGCTCTTCCTGTCCGACATCCTGCCCACCGGCTACCAGGCGGCGCTGAACGCGCAGGTGACGGCGGGCTCGACGATCGCGATCTTCGGCGCCGGGCCGGTCGGCATGATGGCGGCGGCCAGCGCGCGGCTGCTCGGCGCCGAGCGCATCTTCATGGTGGACCACCATCCCTATCGGCTGGCCTTCGCCAAGGAGACCTACGGCGTGCTGCCGATCGACTTCGACCAGATCGACGATCCGGCGGCTTTCATCATCGAGCAGACCGACCACCGCGGCGTCGACGCGTCGATCGACGCCGTCGGCTTCGAGGCCAAGGGCAGCACGGTGGAGACGGTGCTGTCGACGCTCAAGCTCGAGGGCTCCAGCGGCACCTCGCTGCGCTGGGCGATCGCGGCGACGCGCCGCGGCGGCATCGTCAGCGTGCCCGGCGTCTATGCCGGCTTCATCCACGGCTTCCTGTTCGGCGACGCCTTCGAGAAGGGGCTGAGTTTCACCAGCGGCCAGACGCATGCGCAGCGCTTCATGCCCGAGCTGCTGCGCCACATCGAGCGCGGCGAGCTCAAGCCCGACCTGATCGTCAGCCACCGGATGCCGCTGGTCGAGGCGGCGCGCGGCTACGAAATCTTCAACAAGAAGGAAGAGGACTGCCGCAAGGTGGTGCTGACGCCTTTCGGGCTCAGCTGAGCCGTCTTCCGATCCATGTTTCCAAGGAGTCCACGATGAACGACACCTCCGGACGGTCGCTGGCCGTCGTGACCGGCGCGTCCAGCGGCATCGGCCGCGAGCTCGCGCTCGAATGCGCCCGCCATGGCTACGACCTGCTGATCGCCGCGGACCGGCCCCTGGACGACACCGTCGCCGCCTGCCAGGCCGAGGGCGCGCAGGTGCAGGCGATCGAGGCCGACCTGGCGACGCCCGGCGGCGTGGACGCGCTCCATGCGGCGCTGGCGGCGCGACCCGTCGATGCGCTGCTGGCCAATGCCGGCCATGGCCTGGGCCATGCCTTCCTGGACCAGGACTTCAATGCGGTGCGGCATGTCATCGACACCAACATCACCGGCACGCTCGACCTGATCCAGCGCGTCGGGCGGACGATGCGGGACCGCAATGCCGGGAAGATCCTGATCACCGGCTCGATCGCGGGCCTGATGCCGGGCACCTTCCAGGCGGTCTACAACGGCACCAAGGCCTTCATCGATTCCTTCGCCTACGCGCTGCGCAACGAGCTGAAGGACACCAACGTGTCGGTCACGGTGCTGATGCCGGGGCCGACGGACACCGAGTTCTTCGAGCGCGCCGAGCTGACGGACACCAAGGTCGGGACGCAGCGCAAGCAGGCGCCGGAGGAGGTCGCGCGCACCGGCTACGAGGCGATGGAGGACGGCGAGAGCGCGGTGGTGGCCGGCTGGAAGAACAAGCTGCAGGCCGTGCTGGCCAACGTGACGCCGGCCGAGGTACTGGCCGAGCAGCATCGGCGGATGGCGGAGCCGGGCAAGGCTTGAGCGGGCGGGCTGCGCATGGTGCGTCCGGACGTCCGGACGCTAGGACGCGTCGTTGGCGCGCGCGAGCCAGCGGGACAACCAGAACGCGCGCCGCATGGTCTGCAGTTCTTCCAGGCGGGAGGTGACCAGCGGCCTGCCCGCGCGACGTTCGATGTCCAGGAGTGCGAGCGCCCTGGCCAGCGCCGGACCGAAGCCGGAGGCGAGCACCATGGTCACCGTGGCGGCCAGCGCCGGCATGGCCAGCCAGACGACGTCGTTGGCTTCCCATCCGCCGATCTGCAAAAGCAGCGGCACGTTGAGGGCCACGGCGGTCAGCGCCGCCACGGTCGCGGCTCGCGGCGGCGGCGGTGACGGCAGGGGCAGGATGCGGTGTCGCTTCAAGTCCAGCAACGGCACCAGTGGCGCCGGCAGGCCGGTTGCGGGATCGATGACGCGCAGGCGGCGACGTTCGGCGACGAAGCCCGTGGCCATGCCGCCGACAAACATGAGCGCTGCCAGCCCGAGGGCCAAGGGCTGCAGGTCCGGCCGATGAGCGCGCCACGCCAGGGCCGTCGTGGCCACCACCAGCAGGCTGCCGAAGAACAGCAGCGCCAGCACCGCGGCCCAAAGGGCTTCCCGCGGCGAATAGCGGGCGCGGTACTTGAGGTGCAGGCCGGATCCCAGGAACATCAGGCCGGTGATCGGCGCCATGACCATGAGCGCGGGCTTGTCGAGCACGAAGGCCCACATCGCCGGGACGACGAAGGCACCCGCCGAGCCCAGGACGAGCGGCAGGTGCTTGAGGCTGGACAGATCGTCCGGTGGCCTCAACGCCCGACTCCCAGCGCCTTGCGCGCCTGTTGCTCCGCGAAGTCAGCGCCGCCGTAGTTGTTCCAGACCACCTGCATCGCCACGCCCGCGAGCAGTCCGATCACCACCAGCGGCGCGCCGGCCACGGTGAGGCCGGCCATGCCGGCGATGGCCACTGCCGTCGGTACGCTGATCACGCTGGCCGCCAGGCCAGCCACGTTGCCGCTCTGATTGCGGGCGGAGGTCACCAGGAACTTGTTGGTGTCGAAAGAGCGGATGCGCCGCCGGCCGGCGGCATCCAGGTCGAATTCGATGCTGCTCCAGGCATCCAAGGCGGCCGTCGGCGCGAAGGTGATGAGGCCCGTGCCCACCTTGCCGCCTGACCAGGCCATGCTGCGGGCCCACTTGGATTCCGCGGCGACCACGCCGGCCGCCTTGACCTGCTGCCCGCTGGGCTGGGCCCATTTCGTCGAGTGGGCGGTGCCCGGGCCGTTGGTGCGCCAAGCGCCAGGGATTGGCGCGGCCACGGTCAGCGGCAGGTTGCGAATGCGCAGCCGCAGCCGCGGGCGGCCCTTGCCCATGTTGGCGTTGTACAAGTCCATGAACTCATTGATGCGCACCACGCGGGAGGCGCCGGAGGCTACCTTCGCCGCCGCAGCCTGCAGACGCGCCGCCGTCTGACCCTGCACGCCTGCGTAAGCCACTGCCTGCGCCGCGCCCAGTGTGTTGCCCACGATGTTGGCCGGGCTCACGGAGGCCGAGCGGACTTCCGAGCCCAATCCCTGTCCCCCCCAGGTACCGAATAGGTAGTCACGAAGCCATGGCGGCAGGTCGTCCTCAGGACGCGGACCCGGACCGGGGCGCGTCACTACCGGCCGCATCGGCACGCGCAGTGTCGGGACGGCAGGTTCCCAGGTTCGCAAGGTATCCAGGACGCCTGGCTGCTGCGCGATCAGGCGGCGGAGCAGTTCCTGGCCGACCGGCGTGTCCAGGTCGAAGTCGCCGTTGAGTTGCTCCTCGCACGTCGTCCACCCGTCGGCAGCACATTGGGCAGAGCCGCTGCGCTGCCGCGCGAACTGTTGCCGGTGGGCCATCACGTCGAATTTGCACTTGGAGGCCGCGGTCTGGGCGGCGATTTGCGCGTCAGTTGTCACTGGAATCCCTGCACGGTCGTATTGCTTCCCCTCGAGTGTGTGCAAGCCATCCTTCGCGCGCAGTTGTCGAAGGTCACATGGCACAGGGCGGCGCCATCTCCACTCGTCCGAGGCCGGCGAATGATCCCATAGGGGGCAAGGCCAGGGCAGGGATGCGAGTCGCATGAGGCGCGGGGTATAGACTGCCCCGCATCGTCGCGCCCTCCGGGGCGCGTCCTCATTCCGTTCCTCCGAAAGGCCCTCTCATGAAATCCCGTGCCGCCGTCGCCTTCGCAGCCGGCCAGCCGCTGCAGATCGTCGAGATCGATGTCGAGCCGCCCCGCAAGGGCGAGGTGCTGGTGAAGATCACCCACACCGGCGTCTGCCACACCGATGCGTTCACGCTCAGCGGCGACGATCCCGAAGGGCTGTTCCCGGCGGTGCTCGGCCATGAGGGCGCGGGCATCGTCGTCGAGGTGGGCGAGGGCGTCACCAGCGTCAAGCCCGGCGACCACGTCATCCCGCTCTACACCGCCGAGTGCGGCGAGTGCCTGTTCTGCAAGTCCGGCAAGACCAACCTGTGCGTCGCCGTGCGCGCCACGCAGGGCAAGGGCGTGATGCCCGACGGCACGACGCGCTTCTCCTACCAGGGACAGCCGGTCTACCACTACATGGGCTGCTCGACCTTCAGCGAGTACACGGTGGTGGCCGAGGTGTCGCTGGCCAAGGTCCATCCCGAAGCGAACCCGGAGCAGGTCTGCCTGCTCGGCTGCGGCGTGACCACCGGCCTGGGCGCGGTGAAGAACACCGCCAAGGTGCAGCCCGGCGACTCGGTGGCCGTGTTCGGCCTGGGCGGCATCGGGCTGGCGGTGATCCAGGGCGCGAAGCTGGCGCAGGCCGGCCGCATCATCGCGATCGACACCAACCCGTCCAAGTTCGAGCTGGCCAAGGTCTTCGGCGCGACCGACTGCGTGAACCCGAAGGACCACGACAAGCCGATCCAGCAGGTGATCGTCGAGATGACCGGTTGGGGCGTCGATCACTCCTTCGAATGCATCGGCAACGTCAACGTGATGCGCGCGGCGCTGGAGTGCGCGCACCGCGGCTGGGGCCAGTCCATCGTCATCGGCGTCGCGGGCGCGGGCCAGGAGATCTCGACGCGACCCTTCCAGCTGGTGACCGGCCGCACCTGGAAAGGCACGGCCTTCGGCGGCGTGAAGGGCCGCTCGCAGCTGCCGGGCATGGTGGAGGAGGCGATGCGCGGCGACATCCAGCTCGCGCCCTTCGTCACCCACACCATGCCGCTGACCGGCATCAACGAGGCCTTCGACCTGATGCACGAAGGCAAGTCGATCCGCTCCGTCGTCCACTACTGATTGCGCGCGAGCCGCCGGCCCTCGCCGTGGATGGCGGTCGGCGGCCGGCGCGCCAGCGTCACGACTGCAGTGCCTGCGCCTCGAGCTGCGCCTTGAGGCCGTCGGGCAGCTTCAGCTGCCGGGCGAGTTCGTCGAGGTAGGCGCGTTCCATGAAGCTGGTCTCGTCGACCATCAGCAGGGTCGCCAGGTACATCTCGGCAGCGATCTCCGGCGTCGTGGCCGCCTGCGCCACGGCCGCCGGATCGAGCGGCCGGCGCAGCGCGTCCTCGTGCCAGCGGCGCAGCTCGGCATCGCCGTCCAGGCGGGCCAGTTCGTTCTCGATGAGCTCGCGCTCGCGGTCGTCGAGGTGACCGTCGGCCTTGGCCGCCGCGATCATCGCCAGCAGCACCGCGCGGCTGTGCTGCTCCGCCTCCGCCGGCGGCACGCGGTCCAGCGTGCGCGGTTCGGTCGTCACGGCGCCAGGGGTCCACGTCGCTGAACCGGTCGTCGCACCGGCGCGTGCCGCGCCCGCCGCGCCGCCCGGCGCGGTCGCGCCCTGGGCCTGCTGCTGCGCCTGCCAGCTCGTGTAGGCCTTGTAGGCCATCAGCCCGAGCGCCGCGATGCTGCCGTACTTCAAGGCCTTGCCGCCGTAGCTGCGGCCGCGCTTGCTGCCCAGCAGCGCACCCAGCACGCCAGCCGCACCGGCGCCGGCTCCCAGCTTGCCCAGGCCGCCGAGATTGGCGAGGTCGCCCAGGCTGCCCAGCCCGCCGAGCGCGCCCGATCCGCCGCGGCCCATGCCGCCACCGCGGCCTTCGAGCAGGTCCCGTCCCGATCTCAGCAATTGGTCCAGAAGTCCATGTGCGCTCATCGTCTGCCCCTTGTGATGTGAAGCGAAAGCTTGCCAGTTGAGGCCGGGCCACGGCATTCCCAAGACCCCATGGGCTGCGGGAGACGACGGGCCGGCGGTCTTGATCGTCGCGGCCGTCGATGCTAGAGCATGGCGGCCATCGTTGTCGCCGCGGGTCCGCGGCGGAGCCCTTCAGCGTGTCTCGCGCCAGCCCAGCACCCGGGCCGGCAGGAACAGGATGGCCTTGAGCAAGGCGAAGACCGCCTCGACGCTCAGGCCGATCAGCCGGAACGGCAGCGTCAGCAGCCACACGATCGGCCACATCACCAGCGCCAGCAAGGCCAGCGGCCAGCACAGCACGAACAGGACCAGCCAGCACAGCAAGCCGAAGAAACTCATGACGTACTCCTTGGTTCGCAACACCACGCCGGGTCGACGCGGCAGGGCGGCACCATAGCGCTGGCCGCGGCATCATGCGGCTGTCGCGCGACAGACCGGCGCATCGGGCTCATGGACTGCGCGTGAGCGCTCCGAACGCCTGCGCCAGGTGCTCGACGAATTGCCGGACCCGGGCCGTTCCCTGGACGCGCTGCGGATAGACGGCATAGATGTCGGCGTCCGGCGTCTCCCAGTCGGGCAGCACCTGCACCAGGCGCCCGCTGGCGAGGAAACGCGCGATGTCCCATTCCGCGCGCATCAGGATGCCGTGACCGTCGAGCGCCCAGTTCACCGCGATCTCGCCGTCGTTGGTGGTCAGCGCGCCGCGCGTCTTCACCGCCTCGGTCACCGTCTTGCGGCCGCGCCGCGCGCTCAGTCGCCACAGCCCATAGGCCTCCTCGCCCTGGCGGATGCCGATGCAGTCGTGACGCACCAGCTCGGCTGGCGTCTTCGGCGTGCCATGCCGCCTCAGGTAGGCGGGCGACGCGCACAGCAGCCGGCGGTTGGACGCGATCCGCCGTGCGATGACCCGCGCATCGGGCGGCGGGCCGAAACGGATGCAGACGTCGAAGGCGTCCTCGTGCAGCGGCGGCGGATTGACCGACAGCTGCAGCTGCACCTGCAGCTTCGGATGCTGGCGCGCGAAGCTCGAGATCAGCGGCGCGATGTGCGTGCGGCCGAAGCCCAGCGTCGCGTTCACCCGCAGCAGGCCGCTCGCGGTGCCGCCGCTGGCGCTGAGCAGCTCCTGCAGATCGTCGATCGCGGCCAGGATGCGCCGCGCATGGTCCAGGTAGAGCTCGCCTTCCTGCGTCAGGCTCATGCGGCGCGTCGTGCGGCTGAGCAGCGGCGTGCCGATCCGGCCCTCCATCTGCGTCAGGTGCTTGCTCACCGCGGCGGTGGTGATGCCGAGCTCGCGCGCGGCGGCGCTGAGGCTGCCGGCGCTGCACAGCGTCGAGAAGAAGCTCAGGTCCGCCGGCGCGATCGTCGCCACGGGCATGGCCGCGGCTTCCCTGCGCGACGAGGTCTTGGACGCCATGCCGAGGCTCCTCCGATTGTTGAATCCAGGTTAAGGACGGCTTGAATGTAGCCGCGATCCGAGGTGGGCGCCGCTCCCTAGAGTCGATCCCGAGAGGCCTCACCCGAGGCCGCCCTGGACACGAGACCGGAGACCCATTCCCATGAAGACCTATCGCATCGCCACGATCCCCGGCGACGGCATCGGCAAGGAAGTCATTCCCGCCGGGCGCGAGGTGCTGGAGGCGCTCGCCGCCACGACCGATCGCTTCCGCTTCGACTTCGAGCACTTCGGCTGGGGCGGCGACTGGCACCGCGCGCACGGCGAGATGATGCCGGCCGACGGCCTGGAGGCGCTGCGCGACAAGGACGCGATCCTGTTCGGCTCGGCCGGCGACCCGGACATCCCGGACCACATCACGCTGTGGGGCCTGCGGCTGAAGATCTGCCAGGGCTTCGACCAGTACGCCAACGTGCGGCCGACCCGTGTGCTGCCCGGCATCGACGCGCCGCTCAAGCGCTGCGGACCGCGCGACCTGGACTGGGTGATCGTGCGCGAGAACTCCGAGGGCGAGTACGCCGGTGTCGGTGGCCGCGTCCATCAGGGCCATCCGATCGAGGCCGCGACGGACGTGTCCGTCATGACGCGCGCCGGTGTCGAGCGGATCATGCGCTTCGCCTTCAAGCTGGCGCAGTCGCGGCCGCGCAAGCTGCTGACGGTGATCACCAAGAGCAACGCGCAACGCCATGCGATGGTCATGTGGGACGAGATCGCCGCGCAGGTCGCCGCGGAGTTTCCCGACGTCACCTGGGGCAAGGAGCTGGTCGACGCCGCGACCGCGCGCATGGTCAACAAGCCGGCGACGCTGGACACCATCGTCGCGACCAACCTGCATGCCGACATCCTCAGCGACCTGGCGGCCGCGCTCGCCGGCAGCCTGGGCATCGCGCCGACGGGCAACATCGACCCGGAACGCCGCTATCCCTCGATGTTCGAGCCGATCCACGGCTCGGCCTTCGACATCATGGGCCGCGGCCTGGCCAATCCGATCGGCACCTTCTGGTCGGCGGTGATGCTGCTGGAACACCTGGGCGAGGACGACGCCGCCCGACGCCTGATGCGCGCCATCGAATCGGTGACCGCCAATCCGGCGCTGCACACCGGCGACCTCGGCGGCCAGGCGAAGACCACCGATGTCACCGCCGCGGTGATCGCAGCGCTCCGCCACACCGCATAGCACCGCGCCGCGCAGCCGTTCACCTGTCTTGCTCCCTCTCCCGCTTGCGGGAGAGGGCAGGGGTGAGGGCCGCACCCGCCCGAGTGGCCCCAGAGCCATCGACCAGGAGACCCGCATGAGCCTCACGTCCCTCCACCGCACCCGACGCACGCTGCTCGCCACCACGATCGGCCTGACCGTCGCCGCGCCCGCGCTGCTCGCACCACTGGCCTTCGCCCAGCCCTGGCCGACCAAGCCGGTCACCCTGGTCGTGCCTTTCCCCGCCGGCGGCACCACCGACGTGCTGGCCCGCGCGCTGGCGGAGAAGCTCCAGCAGAGCCTGGGCCAGCCGGTGATCGTCGAGAGCCGTCCCGGCGCGGGCGCGACGCTCGGAGCCGACTACGTCGCCAAGGCAAAGCCCGACGGCTACACGCTGCTGATCGGCGCGGTCCACCACACGATCGCGAGCAGCGTCTACAAGAAGCTGCCTTACGACTTCCAGAAGGACTTCGTGCCGATCACCGGCCTGGCGCTGGTGCCCAACGTGCTGGTCGTCAATGCGGGCGCGACGCCGGCGAAGTCGGTGGCCGAGCTGGTCGCGGCGCTGAAGGCCCATCCCGGCCAATGGAGCTACGGCTCCAACGGCAACGGCACCGCGCAGCACCTGATCGGCACCCAGTTCCAGAACGCCACCGGCACCACGCTCCTGCACGTGCCCTACAAGGGCAGCGGCCCGCTCGCCACCGACCTGCTGGGCGCGCAGATCCAGATGTCCTTCGACACCGTCACGCCGGTGCTGCCGCACATCAAGGCCGGCAAGCTGCGCGCGCTGGCGGTCACGACGGCCCGGCGCTCCAGCGCGCTGCCCGACGTGCCGACGCTGGAGGAAGCGGGGCTCAAGGGTTTCGACATCGGCACCTGGTTCGGCGTGCTGGCGCCGGCGGCGACGCCCCGGGACATCGTCGCCCGCTTGAACGCGGAGATGGTGAAGGTGATCCAGGCGCCGGAGTTCCGCAAGCGCATGGACGAGATCGGCGCCGAGCCGACCGGCGGCAGCAGCGAGCAACTGGCCGCGCAGATCCGCAGCGAGACCGGCAGGTTCGCGAAGCTGGTGAAGGACGCGAACGTCCAGATCGAGTGAGGGCCGCCGGGGTGGGCCGGGCCCTCCATCATCTCTCCACGATCCGTCCACGAAGGGTCCATGCAGGCGTCCCAGACTGGGCGCCATGGCTTCCCCCTCACTTCCTCCGCTGACCATCGTCCATGTCGTCTTCTCGTCCCGCCTGGCCGGCGCGGAACGGCATGCGCTCGACCTCGCCGCCGCGCAGGCCGCAGCCGGCCACCGCGTCCACGTGGTCACCCGCGGCAGCGCGGCGCTGTGTCGCGCCATGCCGGCGGGCGTCGACCACCACGTGCTGGCGCTGCCGCTGTGGCGCGGCACCCGGCTGGATGCGCTGCTGCGCCGGTTGGGCGCGGACCTCTGCCACGGCCACCTCGGCCCCGCCTGCAAGACCGTCGCCCGCTGCGAGGCGGCGCTGCGCTTCGGCACGCTGCACGTCGGCTACAAGGCCCATCACCACGAGCGGCTCGACGGCCTGATCTGCGTCAACCAGGCGCAGTGGGACTCGCTCGGCGACTACCTCGGCGCGGCGCGCGTGATCTACAACTGGCCGCCGCGATCGGATCAGCCCAAGGCGCCGGGCGAAGCGCCGCGACGGCCGGGCCTGCGCGAGCAGCTCAAGCTGGCCGACGACCAGGTGCTCGTCGGCACCGTCGCCCGGCTGCATCGCAGCAAGGGGGTCGATCTGCTGATCCGTGCGTTCTCGCGGCATGCGCCGGGCCACGCGGTGCTGGCCATCCTCGGCGAGGGTCGGGAGGCGAGGGCGCTGAAGCGGCTGGCCGCGGGTCATCCCGGCATCCACTTCCTCGGCTTCCGCGACGACGTCGACGCGGTGCTGGAGGACATGGACCTGTTCGTCTCCCCCTCGCGCGAGGAGGCGCTGCCGCTGGCGGTGCTGGAGGCGATGCGCGCCGGGCTGCCCATCGTGGCCACGCGCACGAACGGGCTGCAGCAGCTGTTGTCGGACGCGCCGGCGACGCTCGTGCCGCTGGAGGACGTCACCGCGCTGGGCACGGCCTTGCAGGCGAGCATCCGCGGCCTGCGCCTGCCAGGGCATGGCCGGGTGCGGTCACGCGTCGCTTATGACCTGTCGCCCTATGACCGCGATCTGGCGGTCGCCCGGATCGAGGCCTTCTATCGCTCGCTGATGCCGACGTCGACGCCGACGTCAACGTCAACGCTCGGCGGCTCCTACGCCTGAGTCCCGGCCGGCGTGTCCGGCCAGGTCAGCTCGATCGCCGTCCCGCCCAGCGGCGACGGCACGCACACCGCGTGGCCGCGATGCGCGCGCGCGATCGCGCCGACCACCGCCAATCCCAATCCGGTGCCGCCGCTGTCGCGCGAGCGCGAGCTCTCCGCGCGCCAGAACGCCTCGAAGACGCGCTGCGCGACGGCCGCGGGCACGCCCGGTCCCTCGTCCTCGACACGCAGCACGCAGACGCCGCGGCTCACGCCCGCATGCACGCGCACGACGCCTGGCACCGCGTATTTGCGGGCGTTCTCGAGCAGCGCCAGCAGCACCTGGCGCAGGCGCACCGGGTCGACGTGGGCGCGGCCCGGCGGCAGGTCGAGGACGACGCGCTGGCCCGCCGCCGCCATCGCGTGCTCGTACACGTCGACAACCTTCCGCACTTCCTCGGCGAGGTCGGTCTCGACGATCTGCAGGTGCAGGTGGCCGCTCTCGGACAGGCCCAGCGTGCGCAGGTCGTCGATCAGCCGGGACAGGCCCTCCACCTGCGACAGCAGCTTGCGGAACTGCGCCTCGGACGGCTCGAAGACACCGTCCGCCAGCCCCTGCAGGCGGCCGCGCAGGATGGTCACCGGCGTGCGCAGCTCATGCGCGATCGCGGCGTTCCACTGCGCCTTCTCCTGGGTGACGCGCTCGAGCTGGTCGGCCATCGAGTTGAAATCCTCGACCAGCCGCGAGGCCTCGCCCAGCGACAGGTCGCCACCGACGGCGCGGGCGCTGAGGTCGCCGGCGGCAACCTGCTGGATGCAGTCGGCCACCGAGTTCAGCGGCACCAGGATGCGCCGCGCCAGCCGCGAAGCGACCCAGGCCGCGCCCGCCATCGCCGCGATCGTGGTGAGCACCATCCAGACGATCTCGGGCGGCGTCAACGCCATGGAGTCGGTCTCCATGATCTCGGGCTGCACCCGCGACAGCACGTAATAGAAAGCGAAGGAGGTGCTGATCACCAGCACCGTCAGCCAGAACGCGACCATCGTCATCGACAGCACGATCTGCCGGCTCAGCCCGCCGGCAGGGAGCTCCGACCGCCGGCGCGCCGGCGCGGGATTCATTCGACCTCCCGGAAGCGGTAGCCGATGCCCCGCACGCTGGCCGGCACGCCCTCGACGCCCAGGTCCTCGAGCTTGCGGCGCAGCTTGCTGACGTGGCTGTCCACGGTGCGCTCGAGCGCGTCGCCCTCGGGCAGGCAGGCCTGGAGCAGCTCGGCGCGGCTGTAGGCGCGCCGTGGATGGCGCGCCATCTCGGCCAGCAGCCGGAACTCCGTCAGCGTCAGCGACAGCCGCTGCGGCAGGCCGCCGACCTCGGCGGTCGCGACATGGTTCTCCAGGTCGATCTCGAACGGCGCCACGCGCAGCACCGGCGCGGGCGGGCGGCTGGGCCGGCCCGCGCGGCGCAGCACCGCCTGCACGCGTGCCACCACCTCGGCCGGGTTGAAGGGCTTGACGACGTAGTCGTCGGCGCCGATGCGCAGCCCGGTCAGCTTGTCGACGTCCTGGTCCAGCGCGGTCAACAGGATCACCGGCGTGTCGCCGCGCTGGCGGATCGCGGCCAGCACCTGCCAGCCGTCCAGCAGCGGCATCTGCACGTCCAACAGCACCAGGTCGGGCTTGAGCGCGAGGTGATGCTCCAGCGCGCGCCGGCCATCGGTGGCGCGCGCGGTGCGCAGGCCTTCGCGCTCCAGGTAGGCCTGGAGGATGTCGGCGATCTCGGGCTCGTCCTCGACGATCAGCACGAGGGAACTGGTGAAGGCATCCGTCATGGGCGCGGATTCTCCTCCGCCGATCGCCGCTCCATCGAATCTCCACAGTTCCTCAGCCCGGCCTCCATCGACGCCGCCCAGACTCCGGCCCCTTGGCGACTGCGATCGCCGCTGTCCCTGAAGTCTGAAAGCGACGTGAACATGAAGAATCGAACGCCCTGGGTCCGACGCGGCGCGGGCGCCCTGGCCGCGAGCCTGCTGGCCGCGTGCGGGATGGAGGCCGGCGAGATGCCGCCGGCGCCGCCGCCCGCCGTGACGGTGACCACGCTGAAGCCCGAGGCGCTGACCGTCTCGGAGGATTTCCCCGGCCGCGTCGCCGCGCTGCGCGTGGCCGAGATCCGGCCGCAGGTCAGCGGCATCGTGCAGCGCCGGCTGTTCCAGGAGGGCGCCGAGGTGCGCGCCGGGCAGCCGCTGTTCGCGATCAATGCCGCGCCGTTCCAGGCCGAGGCCGCGATCGCGGCCGCCGCGCTCCAGCGGGCCGAGGCCGCGCTCGCGCGGGCCCAGCAGCAGCACGATCGGCTGGCGCCGCTGGCCCGTGCCGAGGCCGTCAGCCGCCAGGCCTTCGACGACGCCACCACCGAGCGCGACCTCGCCGCCGCCGACGTGGCGCAGGCCCGCGCCACGCATCGGCGCCGGCAGCTCGACCTGGCGTTCGCCACCGTCGAGGCGCCGATCGCCGGCCGCATCGACCAGGCCCTGCAGACCGAGGGTGCGCTGGTCGCCGCGACCGACGCCACGCCGCTGGCGCGCATCGTCCAGATCGACCAGGTCTATGTCGACGTGCGCCAGCCCGCGGCCGCGCTGGCGCCGCTGCGGCGCCGGCTCGAGATCGCCGGCAAGGGCCGGGCCGAAGAACGGGCGGGTGCCGGCGTGCCCGTCACCGTCCTGGGCGCCGATGGCGCGCCGCTCGACCTGAAGGCGCGCGTGCTGTTCTCGGGCATGTCCGTGGACGCGGGCACGGGCGACGTGCTGATGCGCGTGCTGGTCGACAACCCCCGCCGCGAGCTGCTGCCCGGCATGTTCGTGCGAGCCCGTCTCTCCAGCAGCGCCTATGACCAGGCGCTGCGCGTGCCGCAGCAGGCGGTGCAGCGCGGCGCCATGGGCACGCAGGTCTGGGTGCTGTCCGGCACCGGCGAGGCCCGCCGCGTCACGGTGCAGCTGGGCGAGCTGGTCGACCGCCACTACCGCGTCAGCGCCGGCCTGCGCGCCGGCGACCGGGTCGTGGTCACCGGCATGGACCGGCTGGTCGAAGGCGTGAAGACGCAGGTGGTCGCGAGTGAGGCCGCATCGCCGCTGGCCGCCGCCTCCACCGCGGCCGTGCGCTGAGGAGCGACCCATGCCTCAGTTCTTCATCCAGCGGCCCGTCTTCGCCTGGGTCATCGCGCTGTTCATCGTGCTGTTCGGGCTGATCGCGCTGCCGCAGCTGCCGATCGCCCGCTATCCCTCGGTGGCGCCGCCGTCGGTGACCATCTCCGCCACCTCGCCCGGTGCGACGCCGCAGTCGCTGAACGACGGCGTCGTGAGCCTCATCGAGCATGAGCTGTCCGGCGTGAAGGGGCTGCTCTACTTCGAGTCCACCGCCGACACCTCCGGCCAGGCCAGCATCACCGCGACCTTCAAGCCGGGCACCGATCCGGCGATGGCGCAGGTCGACGTGCAGAACCGGATCAAGGCCGTGGAGGCCCGGCTGCCACAGGCGGTGCGCCAGAACGGCCTGGTCGTCGAGTCCGCCTCGTCCTCCTTCCTGATGATCATCGGCCTGCGGGCCGACGACGGCGGCGTCGACGAGACCGCGCTGAGCGACTACCTGGCCCGCAACACCGTCGAGGAACTGCGCCGCATCGACGGCGTCGGCCGGGTGCAGCTGTTCGGCGCGGAGCAGGCGATGCGGGTCTGGGTCGACCCGGTCAAGCTGATCGGCTACGGACTGAGCATGTCGGACGTCAGCGGCGCCATCGCGCGCCAGAACGTGCAGATCTCGCCGGGGCGGCTGGGCGACTCGCCCGCCACCGCGGGCCAGCGGGTGACGGTGCCGCTGACGGTGGAAGGCCAACTCGGCTCGCCCGAGGAGTTCGCGTCCATCGTGCTGCGCGCCAATGCCGATGGCTCTCGGCTGCTGCTGCGCGACGTCGCCCGGGTCGAGCTGGGCGCGCAGTCCTACGGCTTCGTCATCAGCGAGAACGGCAAGGCCGCGTCCGCGCTCGCGGTGCAGCTGGCGCCGGGCGGCAACGCGGTCAAGACCGCGCAGGCGGTGCTGGACCGGATCGAGCAGCTCAAGCCAGCGCTGCCCAAGGGGCTGAGCTACTCGGTGCCGTTCGAGACGGCGCCTTTCGTGAAGCTCTCGATCGAGCAGGTCGTGCACACGCTGCTCGAGGCGATGGTGCTGGTCTTCCTCGTGATGTACCTGTTCCTGCAGAACCTGCGCTACACGCTGATCCCGGCGATCGTCGCGCCGATCGCGCTGCTGGGCACGCTGGCGGTGATGCTGGTGGCCGGCTTCTCGGTCAACGTGCTGACGATGTTCGGCATGGTGCTGGCGATCGGCATCATCGTGGACGACGCGATCGTGGTCGTCGAGAACGTCGAGCGGCTGATGGCGGAGGAGGGCCTGGGGCCGCGCGAGGCGACGGTCAAGGCGATGAAGGAGATCACCGGCGCGGTCGTCGGCATCACGCTGGTGCTGACCGCGGTGTTTCTGCCGATGGCCTTCTCCAGCGGGTCGGTCGGCGTGATCTACCAGCAGTTCGCGCTGTCGATGGCGGTGTCCATCCTGTTCTCGGCCTTCCTCGCGCTGAGCCTGACGCCCGCGCTGTGCGCCACGCTGCTCAAGCCCATCCCGGCCGGCCACCATGAGAAGCGCGGCTTCTTCGGCTGGTTCAACCGGCGCTTCGACCGGCTGACGCGCCGCTACGAGTCCGGCGTGCTGCGGCTGGTCGCGCGCAGCGGGCGGATGATGCTGGTCTTCCTGGCGCTGTCGGGCGCGCTGGTCGCGGCGCTGCGCGTGCTGCCGTCCTCGTTCCTGCCGGAGGAGGACCAGGGCTACTTCATGACGATGTTCCAGCTGCCTTCGGACGCGACGACCGAGCGCACGATGGACTCGATCCGCGCCCACGAGCGCCACCTGGCCACGCGCCCGGGCATAGCTAGCAACATGGCGGTGCTGGGCTTCGGCTTCTCGGGCTCCGGCCCGAACGCGGCGATGGCCTTCACCAACATGAAGCCCTGGGACCGCCGCGACGGCGCCACCACGGCCGACGAGGCCCGGCGCGCCCAGGAGGCGCTGGCCGGCACCGAGGGCATGGTGATGAGCCTGATGCCGCCGGCCATCGAGGAGCTGGGGAACTCCTACGGCTTCACGATGCGGCTGGTCGACCAGGGCCACCAGGGCGCCGCGGCGCTGCAGGCGGCGCAGGCCAAGCTGCTGGAGCTGGCGGCGCAGAGCAGCGCGGTGACCGGCGTGTATCCGGAAGGACTGCCGCCGGGCACCGGCGTGCGGCTGGAGATCGACCGCCAGAAGGCGCAGGCGCTGGGCGTGGAGTTCAGCGACATCAGCGACACCGTGTCCACGGCGATGGGCTCGCTCTACGTCAACGACTTCCCGAACCGGGGCCGGATGCAGCAGGTGATCGTGCAGGCCGACGCGCCGGCCCGCATGCAGCTGGACGACGTGCTCAAGCTCACCGTGCGCAATGGCGCCGGCGGCCTGGTGCAGCTGTCGGAGCTGGTCCGGCCGATCTGGAGCGAGACGCCGCTGCAGCTGGCGCGGTACCAGGGCTACCTGGCCGCGCGCCTCTCGGGCAGCGCCAACTACCCGACCTCCAGCGGCGAGGCGATGGCCGAGATGGAACGGCTGGCGGCGCAGCTGCCGCCGGGCTTCACCGTCGCGTGGACCGGCCAGTCGCTGCAGGAGCGCGAGTCCGCCGCGCAAGCGCCGATGCTGCTGGCGCTGTCGATGCTGGTCGTCTTCCTGGTGCTGGCGGCGCTCTACGAGAGCTGGTCCATCCCGCTGTCGGTGATGCTGGTCGTCCCGCTCGGCCTGATCGGCGCGGTCGCGGCGGTGCTGCTGCGCGGCCTGCCCAACGACGTCTTCTTCAAGGTCGGGATGATCACGGTGATCGGGCTGTCGGCGAAGAACGCGATCCTGATCGTCGAATTCGCCAAGCAGCTGCGGGAGGAGGGGCGTGGCCTGGTCGACGCAGTGGTGACCGCCGCGCGGATGCGCCTGCGGCCGATCCTGATGACCTCGCTGGCCTTCGTGCTGGGCGTGGTGCCGCTGATGCTGGCCTCCGGCGCGAGCGCCGAGACCCAGCGCGCCATCGGCACCGGCGTCTTCGGCGGCATGGTCAGCGCCACGGTGCTGGCGGTGGTGTTCGTGCCGGTGTTCTTCGTCTTCGTGATGGGCCTGCAGGAGCGCCTGGCCGCGTGGCGGGGACGGTCCGCGTCGACGCCGGCCGCCCCGGAAGCCGGCAGCGGCAACGACGACAACGACGACGACGACAACAACAACCGCCATTCCCCCCGGGAGCCCGCATGAAGATGATGTTCATCGCCCTCGCGGCGGCCGCGATGCTGACCGGCTGCGCGCTGACGCCGCCGCTGGAGCGCCCCGCCAGCCCGGTGCCCGCCGCCTATCCGCTGCGGGACGATCCGGTGACCGACCGGACCGCCGCCGACCTCGGCTGGCGGACCCTGTTCAACGACCCGGCGCTGCAGCGGCTGATCGAGCTCGCGCTGACCCACAACCGCGACCTGCGCCTGGCCGCGCTCAACGTCGAGATGGTGCGCGCGCAGTACGACGTCCAGAAGGCGGCCGAGCTGCCGCACCTGGATGCCGGCCTCTCGATGACGCGCGAACGCGTCAACGCCGGCGGCCAGCGCGCGACGCAGACCCAGGCGGGCGCGAGCGTCGGCATCACCGCGTTCGAGCTGGACCTGTTCGGCCGGGTCCGCGCCTCTTCGGACGCGGCGCTGGCGCGCTACCTGGCCTCGGCGCAGGGACGCGACTCGGCGCGCATCGCGCTGGTCGGCGCGGTGGCCCAGGCCTACTTCGCCGAGCGGCTCGCGCAGGCGCAGCTGACGCTGGCCACGCGCACCGTCGAGGACTGGCGCGGCTCGCTGGCGCTGGTCCGCCAGCTCCGGGCCGCGAACCAGACGGGCGCGCTCGAGCTCGCCCAGGCCGAGGCGCAGGTGGCCTCCTCGGAGGCCGACCGCGAGGCGCGCCAGCGCGAGGCCGAGCGTCGTGGCCATGCGCTCGCCCAGCTGGTCGGCCAGCCGCTGCCGGCGGACCTGCCTGAGGGCGCGTCGCTGATGGAGGCGGCCGTGATCACGCAGTTGCCCGCAGGCCTGCCGTCGCAGCTGCTGGCACGGCGCCCGGACCTGCGCCAGGCGGAGCTCGCGCTGGTGGCGGCAAACGCCGAGATCGGCGTGGCGCGCGCGGCGCTGTTCCCGCGGATCTCGCTCACGGCGTCGGTGGGATCGGCCAGTCCGGGGCTGAAGGACCTGTTCAGGGGCGGCTCGGGCGTCTGGTCCTTCGCGCCGCAGATCACGCAGCCGCTGTTCCATGCCGGCCAGTTGCGGACGGAGCTGCGGCTGGCCGAGCTGCGCAAGTCCGCCGCGGTGCTGGAGTACGAACGCGCCATCGAGGCGGCCTTCCGCGAGGTGGCCGACGGCCTGTCCGGCCGGGAGCGCTACGCGCGCCAGGCCGAGGCGCAGCAGCGTGTCGTGCAGGCGGCTGACCGCCGAGCGGCGCTCGCGGAGCTGCGTTACCGGGCAGGCGTCGACAGCCGCCTGGAGGTGCTGGACGCCCAGCGGCAGCTGTACGCCGCCCGGCAGGCGGCGCTGGACCTGCGCGGGGAGGAGATCGGCAATGCCATCGCACTCTACAAGGCGCTGGGCGGCGGGTTGAGCGAGAACGACCGCGTCCTGCCGGAAGCACGATCGCGTCAATAACTGAAGCGATCGTCGTCAGGATTGGGGTGTT
>Ga0209370_1000181_pt1 | contig 120364 bp, 112 predicted proteins | sample AgamicAtPrz_FD_187164 | JGI IMG/M metagenome (GOLD analysis project Ga0209370, IMG submission 187164) | Agave microbial communities from Guanajuato, Mexico - At.P.rz (SPAdes) (version 2) | ecosystem: Host-associated > Plants > Phyllosphere > Phylloplane/Leaf | place: Guanajuato, Mexico...
CTGGCCGCAGCCGGTGATCGTGCGTCTGTCCGACTTCAAGAGCAACGAGTACCGCAAGCTGATCGGCGGCTCGCGCTACGAGCCGGACGAAGAGAACCCGATGCTGGGCTTCCGGGGCGCGTCGCGCTACATCTCGGGCGAGTTCCAGGACGCGTTCGCGATGGAATGCGAGGCGCTCAAGCGCGTGCGCAACGACATGGGACTGACCAACGTCGAGATCATGGTGCCCTTCGTCCGCACCGTGCGGCAGGCCGAGAAGGTGGTGGCGATGCTGGCCGAGCGCGGCCTGAAGCGCGCGGCTGCGGGCGGCCAGGACGGCCTGCGGGTCATCATGATGTGCGAGGTCCCGAGCAACGCCATCCTGGCCGAGCAGTTCCTGGAGCATTTCGACGGCATGTCGATCGGTTCCAACGACCTGACGCAGCTGACGCTGGGCCTGGACCGCGATTCGGGTCTGGAACTGCTGTCGGGCGACTTCGACGAACGCGACCCGGCGGTCAAGGCGATGATCTCGCGCGCCATCACGGCCTGCCGCGCCACCGGCAAGTACATCGGCATCTGCGGCCAGGGTCCCAGCGATCATCCTGACTTCGCCGAATGGCTGGCCGCCGAGGGCATCGTGTCCTTGTCCCTGAACCCGGACACCGTCGTCGACACCTGGCAGCGCCTCGCCAAGCGCTGACCCCACCGCACCCCACCCACGGCCCGCAAGGGCCGTTTTTCATGGCAGTCCCCACTCCCAATCCGTGGCCGGACGACAGTGATGGGGGGACGGCAGGTCGCGGGGTTTTGGCGCTCGCCGCCAAGGCCCCGCGACCTGGCGGCCAGCGCCCCGACCGACGCAGTGAAGCAAGACCGGGGAAGTTGTGGATGTGTCTCCCCGCCAAGCCGGCGATGATCCCCACCCATGTCCACGCCCCCGTCCGACGCCGCGTTCCGCCGCCGGCTCCACCGCAACTACGGTGCCTACACGATCGGCTTCGTGCTGCTCGTTGGCGCGCTGGGCGTGCTGGAGCGGATGGGCATGCCTAAGCAGTGGCTGGGTTTTTCCTTTCTGCTGCTGACGGTGCTGGTCTACGCCGGCATTGGCGTCTTCAGCCGCACGACCGACCCGGTCGAGTACTACGTTGCCGGCCGGCGCGTCCCGGCGTTCTACAACGGCATGGCCGCGGGCGCCGACTGGATGAGCGCGGCGAGTTTCCTCGGCATGGCGGGCAGCCTGTACCTGGCGGGTTACGGCGGCCTGGCCTTCGTTCTGGGATGGACCGGCGGTTTCTGCCTGGTCGCGCTGCTGCTGGCGCCGTACCTGCGCCGTTTCGGCGGCTTCACCGTGCCGGACTTCCTCGCCGCCCGCTTCGAGAGTCGCGGGCTGCGCGTGATGGGTGCGGCGGCGGCGGTGCTGGTGTCGTTCATCTACCTGGTTGCGCAGATCTACGCGATCGGCCTGATCACCACCCGGCTGACGGGCCTGACCTTCGAGATCGGCCTGTTCGTCGGCCTGGGCGGCGTGCTGGTCTGCTCCTTCCTCGGCGGCATGCGGGCCGTGACCTGGACCCAGGTGGCGCAGTACATCATCATGATCCTGGCCTACGTGGTGCCGGTGATGTGGTTGTCGACGCAGCAGACCGGCTTCCCGCTGCCGCAGTTCACCGCGGGCGGCGAGGTCCGCGAGATCACCGCGCGCGAGCAGCAACTGCTGCACGATCCGAAGGAACTGCAGGTCAGAGGCCTGCACGAGCAGCGCGCGAAGGACTTCCAGCAGCTGATCGCCGGCCTGCCGCAGTCGCTCGATGCCGAGCGGCAGCGCGTCTCGCAGGTGATCGCCCGGCTGAAGGCCGAGGATGCGCCGCTGGCGCAGATCCAGGCGGCGGAGAAGGTCCGTGCCGCGCTGCCGCGCACCGAAGCCGAGGCCCGCGAGCTCTGGCAGCGCGCCGTGGTCGCCAACCACCAGCGGGCCGAGCCGCTGGCCGGCATGCCGCCGCATGCGCGCCCCTTCGCCGGCGATCCCGACGGCACGCCGGCGGAGCAGGAGGCCTACTCGCTGTCGCGGCGCAACTTCCTGGCGCTGGTGCTGGTGCTGATGGTCGGCACCGCCGGGCTGCCGCACATCCTGACCCGTTACTACACGGTGCCGACGGTGGCGGAGGCCCGCACCTCGGTGGCCTGGACGCTGTTCTTCATCGCGCTGCTCTACCTGTTCGCGCCGGCGCTGGCGGTGATGCTCAAGCACGAGGTGCTGCATCAGCTCGTGGGGACGCCGATCGCCGAGTTGCCGGGCTGGATGAAGCAATGGATGCGGGTCGATCCCGGCCTGCTGAGCATCCAGGACATCAACCAGGACGGCATCCTGCAGCTCGGCGAGCTGAAACTGGGCGGCGACGTCGTCATGCTGATGACGCCCGAGCTGGCCGGGCTGCCGCATGTGCTGGCCGCGATGGTGGCGGCCGGCGCGCTGGCCGCGGCGCTGTCGACGGCGGACGGGCTGCTGCTGACGATCTCCAGTGCGCTGTCCCACGACGTCTACTACCGGGTCATGAATCCGCGCGCATCGATGACGCAGCGGGTGACCATCTCGAAGGCGCTGCTGCTGGCCACCGCGCTGACGGCCGCGGCGGTGGCCGCGCAGAAGCCGGCGGACATCCTGCTGCTGGTGTCGGCGGCGTTCTCCTTGTCGGGCTCGACGCTGGTGCCGGTGCTGGTCGCGGGCATCTTCTGGAAACGGGCCAACAAGCAGGGCGCCGCCGCCGGCATGCTGGTCGGGTTGGGGGTGACGCTGTATTACATGGTCGGCGCGCATGCCGGCCTGCGCCAGGCGCTGGGCCTGGGCGGCGAGCCGCAGCTCTGGTGGGGCATCCAGCCGATGGCCGCGGCGCTGTTCGGCCTGCCGGCGGGCGTGGCGGCGCTGGTGGCGGTCAGCCTGCTGACCCCGCCGCCCTCGTCGACGGCCCGGGCGCTGCAGGGGCGGGTGACGGGCGCCGCGCCCTGAATCCGTCCCGCCCGCAGCCTGGCGCTGGACGGCGACCCCCGGGCTCGACTAGAATCCGCGATTCCCTTGCCGGGCCCAGGAGTTGACGCTGGGGTCCGGCTTTCAGGCCAAGGGCAGGGCATCTTCGGATGCCGGTGCCGGCGGTCGTTGAAACCCATAAGGAGTTCACATGCGTCACTATGAGATCGTTCTGCTGATCCATCCGGATCAAAGCGAACAAGTTCCGGCGATGCTGGAGCGCTACAAGGGCCTGGTCACCAACGGTGGTGGCAAGGTGCATCGCGTGGAAGACTGGGGCCGCCGTCAGCTGGCCTACATGATCCAGAAGCTGGCCAAGGCGCATTACCTGTGCCTGAACATCGAGTGCAGCAAGGAAGTCCTGGCTGAAATCGAAACCGGCTTCCGCTTCAACGACGCCGTGCTGCGTCACCTGACCGTCGTCAAGGACAAGGCCGAGACGAACCCGTCGGTGATGATGAAGGCCGTCGAGCGCGAAGAAGCCCGCAAGGCTCCGCAAGAAGCGTCCGCCTGAGCTGACAGGCGCGACTCCCTGACGTTCTCGTAATCCTGCCCGCCGATCCGCGCACGCATGAACCGACTGGTGCTGCAGGCGCAGATCCTCGAGAAAGCGGCTCTCCGATACACCCCCGCCGGGCTCCCCGCCCTGGACCTGATGCTCAAGCATGAGTCCATGGCCGACGAAGCCGGTGCTCCGCGCAAGATCGCGCTGGAGATCAAGGCGGTGGCCATCGGCGAGATCGTGAAGCGGGTGCAGGCGCTGGACCTGGCGGAGAAGACGGTGTTCACCGGCTTCCTCTCGGCCCAGCGGCAAGGTCGGGGCACGGTGTTTCACATCACCGGCCTGGATGCCTGACAAGGATTGAAGAGAGCGGCACGTCGCGCGATTCGTTTACATCTGGATAGATCAAGAGGTCACTATGCCCCCGCCACGTGGTAAAGGTCGGTTCTCCAAGGACCGCAAGCCCAAGCGCAACCAACAATCGCTGCTGTTCCGGCGCAAGCGTTTCTGCCGCTTCACCGTCGCCGGTGTCGAGCAGATCGACTACAAGGACGTCGACGTCCTGCGCGACTTCATCAGCGAAAACGGCAAGATCGTTCCCGCTCGCCTGACCGGCACGCGCGCGTTCTTCCAGCGTCAGCTGTCGGTGTGCATCAAGCGCGCCCGCTACCTGGCCCTGCTGCCCTACAGCGACCAGCACAAGGTCTAAGGAGTCCACCCCATGCAAGTCATCCTGCTGGAAAAAGTGGCCAACCTGGGCAACCTCGGCGACGTCGTCAAGGTCAAGGACGGCTACGCCCGCAACTTCCTGATCCCGACCCGTCAAGCGCGCCGCGCCACGGAAGCCGCGATCAAGGAATTCGAAGCCAAGCGCGCCGAGCTGGAAAAGGTCGCCGCCGAGAAGCTGGCCGCCGCGCAAGCCCTGGGCGAGAAGATCGCCGGCACCACCGTCACCATCTCGCAGAAGGCCGGCGTTGACGGTCGTCTGTTCGGTTCGGTGACCAACGCCGACATCGCCGACGCGCTGACCAAGGCCGGCACGGCCATCGTCAAGTCGCAGGTGCGCCTGCCCAACGGTCCGCTGAAGACCGTCGGCGAGTTCCCCGTCTCTGTCGCTCCGCACACCGACGTGGTGGTGGAAGTGACCGTGAAGGTCGTCGCCGAAGTCGAGTAATCGCTCGATACATCCGGCGGGCGCTCTGCGCGTCCACCGGACATTCCCCAGCTTTGCAGCGCCGCCAGGGGCTGCAACGATGGAGGAAGGCCAAAGAAAGCCGACAGCTGCGAAGCCGTCGGCTTTCTGCTTTTTCGAGGCGGCGAAACCCACAGCCGGCCCACACGCTATCAATAGCTCATCCACAGGCTTGTCCACAATGTCCGCGATCTTCACCACGCCCGGGTCCGGTGCCAGCGACAGCGAAATCGCGCGATTGCGCGTGCCGCCGAACTCGGTGGAGGCCGAGCAGAGCGTGCTCGGCGGCCTGCTGATCGACAACACCGCCTGGGACAAGGCGGCGGACACGCTCAGCGACACCGACTTCTACCGCTACGAGCACAAGCAGATCTACGCCGCGATCGGCAAGCTGGTGAATGCCGGCAAGCCGGCGGACGTGGTGACCGTGTTCGAGGAACTGACCTCGGTCGGCAAGGCCGAGGAGTGCGGCGGCCTGGCCTACCTGAATGCGTTGGCGCAGGGCGTGCCCAGTGCCGCCAACCTGCGCCGTTATGCCGAGATCGTTCGCGAGCGGGCGATCCTGCGCAAGCTGGTGGCCACCTCCGACGAGATCGCCACCGCCGCCCTGAATCCCGCCGGTCGCGCGGTCAACGAGATCCTGGACGAGGCCGAAGGCAAGATCTTCCGCATCAACGAGGAAGGCTCGCGCGGCGGCACCGGTTTCCAGAGCATGGACCGGCTGATGGTCGAGCTGATGGACCGCGTCAACGAGCTGGCCGAGCAGGGCGCCGAGGACGTCACCGGCGTGCGCACCGGCTTCTACGACCTGGACCGCATGACGGCGGGCCTGCAGCGCGGCGACCTGATCATCCTGGCGGCGCGGCCGTCGATGGGCAAGACCGCGTTCGCGATCAACATCGGCGAGGCGGTGGCCATCAACGAGGGCCTGCCGGTCATCATCTATTCGATGGAAATGGGCGCGGCGCAGCTGGCGCTGCGGATGGTCGGCTCGATCGGCCGCATCGACCAGAGCAACCTGCGCACCGGCCGCCTGAAGGACGATGAATGGGGCCGCCTGGCCGAGGCGGTCGACAAGCTGGGCAACGCGCCGATCTACATCGACGAAAGCCCCGGCCTCTCGCCCAGCGAAGTGCGCGCCAGAGCGCGGCGCCAGGCGCGGATCTCGGGCCAGATCGGCCTGATCATCATCGACTACCTGCAGCTGATGAGCGGCAACGGCGGCGGCTCCGAGGAGAACCGCGCGACGGTGGTCGGCGAGATCTCGCGCGGCTTGAAGGCGTTGGCCAAGGAGCTGCGCTGCCCGGTGATCGCGCTGTCGCAGCTGAACCGCTCGGTGGAAACCCGGCCGGACAAGCGGCCGATGATGTCCGACCTGCGCGAGTCGGGCGCCATCGAGCAGGACGCGGACATCATCATGTTCATCTACCGCGACGAGTACTACACCAAGGACGAGTGCAAGGAGCCGGGCGTGGCGGAGATCATCATCGCCAAGCAGCGTAACGGCCCGGTGGGCACGGTGAAGCTGGCCTTCGCGCGGCAGAACACCAAGTTCGAGAACCTCGCGCCGGGCTACGTGAGTCCGGGAGGCGACGAGTACTGATGCGGGCAACGACACCCGTAAAGATGTGGTAAGACCAGATGAATATCGTTATTCTCTGGTAAGACCGGATGCGCAGCTCCTCTGCCAGCCAGTCTTGGAACCCCCCACATCCAACGGAGTCCCTGTGTCTGATCTGAGCAAACGCGCTTTCATTGCCACCCCGCTGCTGGCCGCCGCCGGATTGGGCGTCGCCCGCCTGGCCCAGGCCCAGGGCAGCGAGCGCCCGGCGCCCGCGCCGTACACGCCGCCGCCCCTGGCGCAAGGCCCGTTCACCGCCGCGGTCGATTCCCTGCGCGCGTCGACGGTGCCGACCTGGTTCCGCGACGCCAAGCTCGGCATCTGGTCGCATTGGGGGCCACAGGCCGTCCCCGGCCAGGGCGACTGGTACGCCCGCTTCATGTACGTGCCCGGCCACCCGCATTACGACCATCACGTCAAGACCTATGGCCATCCGTCGGAGGTCGGCTACAAGGACCTGCTCAAGCTGTGGAAGGCCGAGCGCTTCGAGCCCGACGCGCTGATGGATCGCTACGTGGCCGCCGGCGCCAAGTACTTCGTGTCGATGGGCGTGCACCACGACAACTTCGATCTTTGGAACTCCAAGCACCACCGCTGGAACGCCACCCAGGTCGGTCCCATGCGCGACGTGGTGGGCGACTGGTCCCGCGCCGCGCGCAAGCGCGGGCTCCGCTTCGGCGTGTCCGAGCATCTGGGCGCCAGCCACAACTGGTGGTGGACCAGCCACCAGTGCGACCAGTTCTGGCCCAAGCTCGGCGTGGCCTACGACGGCGCCAAGCCGGAAAACGCCGACCTCTACCACGAGCCGCACAACACGCCTTACCTCAACCGCGGCGGCGACTGGTACACGACCAATCCGAAGTTCCACGAGATCTGGTACCGCCGCATCATCGACCTGATCGACAGCCACCAGCCCGACCTGCTGTATTCGGACGGCGGCATCCCGTTCGGCGCCGTTGGCCGCGCCACGATCGCGCACCTGTTCAACACCTCGCTGCGCCGCAACGGCGAGATGCAGGCCGTCTACAACCACAAGGCCCTGGGTTCGGGCGAGTTCATCCGCGAGATCGGCGTGCAGGACGTCGAGCGCGGCGTGCTCGAGGGCATCAACGCGCTGCCCTGGCAGACCGACACCTCCAACGGCGACTGGTTCTTCTCCGAGCACGATCGCTACAAGACGCCGGCCCAGGTGCTGGCCATGCTGTGCGACATCGTCAGCAAGAACGGCAACATGCTGCTCAACGTGGTGCAGCGGGCCGACGGCTCGCTCCCGCCCGAATCGGACCGGCTGTTGACCGAGATGGCCGCGTGGATGGCGGTCAACGCGCCGGCGATCCACGGCACGCGGCCGTGGAAGGTGCATGGCGAGGGCCCGACCGAAGCCGCCGGCGGCGCCTTCAAGGAAGACACCGCCTACACGCCGCAGGACCTGCGCTTCACCACCCGGGACGGCGCGCTGTACGCCTTGACGCTGGGCGAGCCCAAGGGCCAGGTGAACATCGTGTCGCTGCGCAGCGGCAATGCGCAGGAGTCCCGCCCGGTCCGTCGGGTCGAGCTGCTGGGCGCGGGCGCCGTGCGCTTCCGCCAGACCGCCCAGGCCTTGCAGGTCGAAGTGCCGGAGCGTCTGCCCAGCCGGCATGTCAGCGCGCTGCGGATCGCCTTCGCCTGACCGTCCACGAGCTTCCCCGGCACCGGCACGCCCGCGACAGCGCGGCAACGGTCCCGGGGCTTGGGCGGCTTGCCGCGCTCAGCGGGCGGGGCCGCCGACCTCCCCGGTCTTTCCGGTTTCTGCGGTCTCCGCGGTCTCTCCGACCTTCCCGATCTCCCACTCGACGCCGTCGACGCTGCCCCGGTCGTCGGTGACCTTGAGCACGGCGCGGCCCGCCTCGAGCCTCACGCCGGGCCAGCGGGCGATGCGGTCCACGACCGCCACCGTGCCCATCCCCTTGCCATTGACCTCCAGCGTCGCCTGGCGCGCATTGCTGTAGGCCTTGATGTCGACCAGGCCCGCGGGCCGTTGGACGAGGCGCTTGCTGGTCAGGTGCAGCACCGGCTGCCTGCTCCACCAGGCGCGCATCAGGTGGTAAGCGTCCTTCAGGTGGCGCCGGTCGTAGCTGACCAGTCCCTTGTCATTGCGACCGGTGGTGTCGCCCTCGTGGCGGTTCGCCGCGGCATGGTCGAAGCCCAGCCAGATGAAGCTGCCCCACAGGAAGGGCCGCCGGGCGACCTCGGCCGCATAGGTTTCGTGGAACAGCGCCTGGTACTGCTCGGGATGCCAGCGGCCGCCCGGCTCGGGACGACGCGGCGGGTCCTCCTGCTGGACGACGCTGCCGCCCGCGCCGAACTCGCCCAGGCCGATGGGCTTGTCCGGCATGCGGGCGTGCAGCTTGTCGGCCCAGGGGCCGATGTCCTTGAACTCGCCGTCGTACCAGCCCCAATAGCGGTTGTAGGACGCCAGGTCCGTCTGCAGCGCCATCGGATGGTCATCCGGCGCGCAGCAGTGGGCATAGGTGGTCGGTCGCGAGGGATCCTCCTGCTTGGCCAGCGCGTGCAGGTCGGCCAGCAGGGCGCGGATGGGCTCGTCGCTGCGGTAGACCTCGTTGCCCACGCCCCAGACGGCGACCGAGGCGTGATGGTGGTTCTGGCGGATCAGCTCCCGCAGCTGGGCCTGGATGTTGTCGCGGAACGCGGCGGTCTCGGCCATCAAGGCATTCAGCGGGATCTCGGTCCACACCACCAGGCCGAGTTGGTCGGCCCGCTCGTAGGTGTAGGCGGGGTGCTGGTAGTGGACCAGGCGCAGGCCGGTGAGGCCCATGTCCATCAGGAGACGCAGGTCCTCGTCGATCTCCGCGGGGCCCACCGCCACGCCGTGGCCGGGGCGGCCGGCGTGGAAGTAGTTGACGCCATGCAGCGGGTAGGGCTTGCCGTTGAGCAGGAAACCGCGCTGCGGGTCGACGCTGAACTGGCGCAGGCCCACCGGCAGCTGCACCGTGTCGGCCACGCTGCGGGCGTCCATCAGTTCGGCGCTGAGGCGGTAGAGATACGGGTCGGGGATCCCTTGCCACAGGTGGGGCTGCCGCACGTCGAGCGTCGCCGTCGCCGTGATCGGCGCACCGGGCGGGAGCCGCAGCGATTGCGACTGCTGCGCCACGGATCGCCCCGCGGCATCACGCAGCGTCAATCGCAGCTGGCGCTCGACCGGCTGGTCGCCGTCGTTGCGCAGCTGCACCTGCACCTGGAGGCGCGCCCGCTCGGCGCTCAGTTGCTCGATGTCCACGCGCACGCCGGGGCCGCCGTGGTCCAGCAACTCGATGTGGGCCTGCGGGGTCTCGATGAGGCGCACCGGCCGGATCAGTCCGCCGAAGACGGTGAAGTCGCCCGCCAGCGGCGCCACGTGCGGCAGCTTGCCGTTGTCGACGCGCACGGCGACGACGTTGGACCCCGGCCGCAGCAGCGCCGTGATGTCGAAGCGGAAGCGCGCATAGCCGCCCTCGTGGCGACCGGCGTGGCGGCCGTTGACCCACACGTCGGCGGCCAGCGTCGCGGCGTCGAACTCCAGGAAGCGCCGCGCCGCGCCGCCGGGCGCCACGTCCACGCTGCGGCGGTACCAGGCGGCGCCGCGGTAGGGGCTGCCGCCGGTCTCGCCATCGGGCACGTTGTAGGTGTGGGGCAGGGCGACGGTGGACCAGGCGGCATCGTCGAAGTCCGGCGCCTCGGCGCCCGCCACGTCGGCGCGCTGGAAGCGCCAGGCGCTCTCCAGCGCGGTGGTCACGCGGGCGGCGTGCGCGTGCAGGGCAAACAGGCTGAGCGCCAAGGCAAGCAGGGAGCGAAGCATCGTCAACAGGCCCGGAAGTTGGGAAGCGCGCCACCTCGAACGCTGCGAGGCGAGTTAATGCGGCGACCGAACTAATGTAGGGACGAGCGCGTGTCGTGGCCATTGGCGAAAACACGCCCGTGGCGGCGTGCTGCGCATCGCGCTACGGCAACGGCAGCCGCACCTCGACCTGCAGGCCGCGGCCGCCGGCCGCCTCGGCCAACACGATGCGGCCGCCATGGCCCGCCACGACCGAGCGCGCGAGCGTTGCGGGACCGGTACAGCACCTGCGTCCCGCGCGTGACCAGGATGGCGGGCTGGCGCTCGGGCGAGGTGTCGTACTCCTCCACGATGGAGGCGTGCAGCAGGTCCAGCGCCTGCCGGCGCCGCTCGGACGTGCTGTCGGTGTCGTCGGCGATCGCCAGGATGGTCGGGTAGATCTGCTTCGACTGGAGCAGCAGGAAGGCGCGGCCGCCCTGGTGCAGCAGATAGGCGATGCCCAGCACCCACAGCAGCATCAGCAGCGCCAGCTGGGCCACCAGCAGGCGCCGCACGAGGCTGGGACGGACCACGGCGAGCAGTGCCTCGCGCAGGCCCCGGCCCACGCGGACGAGGGCAAGGACGAGGGCGGCCCGCGGCCCCGGCGGCGGAGGCAGGCGGAAGGACGACGCGGTCATCGCGTCTCCTGGTCGATCACGTAGCCCACGCCGCGCACCGTCCGCACCCAGCCGTCGCCGATCTTGCGGCGCAGGTTGGCCATGTGCACGTCCAGCGCGTTGCTCGCGTTGCCCGGGCCGCCGGGCAGCACCTGCTCCTCCAGCGTGCGCCGCGTGACGATGCGCCCGGCCCGCATCATCAGCAGCCGCAGCAGCTCGTATTCGCTGACGGTCAGCTCCACCGGCTGGCCCTCGACGCTGACCCGGCGCGTGGGCATGTGAAGCTGCAGGCCGCGCAGCGACAGCAACTCGCCGTCGAAGCCGTAGCTGCGGCGCGCCAGCGCGCGGATGCGGGACAGCAGCTCGGCCAGCTCGAAGGGCTTGACGAGGTAATCGTCCGCGCCGGAATCCAGGCCGTTGAGCCGGTCCTGCAGCGCATCGCGCGCGCTCAGGATCAGCACCGGCAGCGAGCCGTGCTCGCGCCGCAGCCGCGCGAGCAGCTGCAGCCCGTCACCGTCGGGCAGGCCCAGGTCCAGCAGCACCAGGTCGCAGGGCTGCTGCGACAGCTGGTGCCAGGCGGCGGCGATCTGGCGGGTCCACACGACGTCCATGCCCTGGTCGGTCAGCGCGATGCGCACGCCATTGCCGAGGTCGAGGTCGTCCTCGATCAGGAGAATCTTCATGGCCGGCATTGGACCAGTCCGCGAAGCCTCCGCGCCGCCGCCGACGCGGCGCTTCATCGATTCTTCATGTGGCCCACAGCCCGGCTTCATGGCGCCGGTCAACGGCACCTGCGCTTGCGGATGACGACGACTGCGATGGCTACGGCTACGGCTACGGCTACGGCTACGGCTACGGCTACGGTCTGCGAGCGTCCGCGGCGTCGCCGGCCGGCGCAACCGGGACGGACGCGGCCGGCAGGGTCTCGGGCGGCAGGCCGGCCACGGCGCGCGCCCACATGCGCCGGTAGAGCGCTTCCAGGTCGCGCGCGAAGCCGGGCGAATCGATCCACGGCCGGATCGGCGGCCTGGGCCCGGTCGCGAGCGCGCAGGCGCGTTCCACGTAGTCATCGAGCGTCTCGCAGACCAGCTCCGGCAGGCCCGCCTCGGCGAGCAGGCTTTCCGCCACGCGCGACGCGAAGCCGTCCCCGCGCAGCGTCACGACCGGCACGCCGGCCGCGAGCGCATCGCTGGTCGTCGTGTGGCCGTTGTAGGGCCAGGTGTCGAGCGCCAGATCCGCGGCGGCCAGGCGGTTCCAGTGCGCGGCCATGTCCACCGGCGGCATGAACACCAGGCGCTCGGGCGCGATGCCGTGCCGCGCCGCTGCCTCGCGCAGCCGCGCATCCGCCTGCTCGCCGCCGCTGAGCTGCCACAGCAGCGCCGAGGGCAGGCGATGCAGCAGCACCATCCAGGCTTCGAAGATCGGCGGCAGGACCTTGTGCACCACGTTCGCCGACAGCAGCACGATCGCGTCCTCGGGCAGGCCCAGCGCGGCGCGCGGCGTCGGCACGATGCGGCGCGTCGCGTCGCCGGGCTGGTAGCAGCGCGGCAGCTGCGCGATGCGCTCGCTGTAGAACGGCGCGTCGGCCAGCGGCGTCACGATCGGGTCGCCGATGACGTAGTCGATGTAGTCCGCGCCGCAGGTGCCTGGGAAACCCAGCCACGCGACCTGCACCGGCGCCGGCCGCGCGGCCAGCGCGGTGAAGCGGCTGCCGGCCGTGTGGCCCTTGAGGTCGACCGCGATGTCCACGCCCTCGGCGCGCATGCGCGCGGCGATGCCGGCCGCGTCGAGCGCGCCCACGTCGATGAAGCGGTCGCAGGCGGCGCGCACGCGCTGCTGCAGCGGCGAGCCGTCGTCCGGTCCATGCGAGAACAGCAGCACCTCGAAGCTCGCGCGGTCGCGGCACTCCAGCACCTCGACCATCAGCGCCGCCGTCGCGTGGGCATGGAAGTCGCCGGAGAGGTAGCCGATGCGCAGCCGCGGCTTGTCGACCGCCCGCGCCGGCGGCAGGGACGCGATGCCGCGGCTCAGGAAACGCGTGCTCAGGCGCGCGACCTTGAGCAGGTCGGCCGGCGCGTGGGGCAGGGCGGCCAGCGCGAAGGGCACGCCGAACTCGTCGTCCGCCGCCTCCGGCTTGGCGCGCAGCGCTGCATGCAGCGCCTGCAGGTTGGCGTCGAAGTCGTCCCAGCGCGCGCATTGCTGGTCGCCATGGGCCTGGTAGGCCTGCGCCATGACGCTGTCGGGACGCAGCGCGGCCACGGTGCGGAAGCACTCCGCGGCCTCGGTCTTCATCTGCAGCGTCTGCAGCGCGAAGGCGAGCTGCAGGTAGGCGTCGATGTCGTCGATCTTCAGCGCCAGTGCCTGCATCAGCGGCCCGATCGCCGCCTGCGTCTGGCCGCTGCGCCGCAGCGACTCGCCCAGGTAGCGCTGCAGCGGGTTGGATGCGACGTGGGCATGCGGCGCGAGCAGCGCCGCCGCCTCGGCGTGGCGGCCGCGGCCCATCTCGTGGAGGGCGGCGCGCAGCAGGTCTTCGAGGGCATCCATGGGCGGCGATTATGTCGGCCGCGAGGATGCCGACGGGCCTCGGCGGATGTCGACGGGCACTGGCATTCCGGCTGATTACTGTATAAATTGACAGTATGCCGCAAGACACCAAGATTGCCAGGCCGCCGCTGTACATCCAGGCCGATGCCCTGAAGGGCCGGGGCAGCGCCTGGGCCATGCCGCACCGCTTCGAATCGCGCGAGCGCGAACAGTACGACGACGGCTGGGGCACGCTGGACCAGACGGCGCTGGAGGAGCACGTCGCGCCCAGGACCGAGATCATCGAGGAGCAGGCCCGCAAGATCCTCAGCGGCAACCAGTCGCCGGACATCGGCTTCGATCTCTCGATCAATCCCTACCGCGGCTGCGAGCATGGCTGCATCTACTGCTTCGCGCGGCCGACGCACAGCTACCTGAACCTCTCGCCGGGCCTGGACTTCGAGACCCGGATCATCGCGAAGGTCAACGCTGCCGAACGGCTGCGCGAGGCGCTGGCCTCGCCCGCCTACCAGCCGGCGCCGCTGGTGCTGGGCACGGCCACCGACGCCTACCAGCCGATCGAGCGCAAGCTGCGCATCACCCGCGCGGTGGTGGAGGTGCTGACCGAGGCGCGGCATCCGTTCTCGGTGGTGACCAAGTCCAGCGGCATCGAGCGCGACCTCGACCTCATCGTGCCGATGGCGCTCAAGCGGCAGGTGTCGGTCTACCTGTCGGTGACCTCGCTGGACCCGGCGCTGTCGCGCATCCTGGAGCCCCGCGCCGCCTCGCCGCAGCGGCGGCTGCAGACCATCAAGGCGCTGGCCGAGGCCGGCGTGCCGGTGGGGGTGAGCGTGTCGCCGGTGATCCCCTTCCTCAACGAGCCCGAGCTGGAGCGCATCCTCGAGGCGGCCGCGGAGGCCGGCGCGACCAAGGCCTTCAGCATCCCGCTGCGGCTGCCCTGGGAGGTGGCGCCGCTGTTCCACGACTGGCTGCGGCTGCACCAGCCGGACAAGGCCGCGCGCATCATGGCGCGGCTGCGCGACATGCGCGGCGGCAAGGACAACGATCCGCGCTTCGGCACGCGCTTCACCGGCGAGGGCATCTGGGCCGAACTGCTGCAGCAGCGGCTGCGCAAGGCCTCCCAGCGCCTGGGCCTGGGCCGCGAGCGGCACCAGTTCGACTTCAGCGAGTTCAGACCCCCCTCGAAGCTGGAGGGGCAGCAGTCCCTGTTCTGACGGGCCTGAGGGGCCTAAGGGGTTGAGGGGCCTGACGGACGGTCGATCAGCCGCCGCGCCGGCAGGCGCCGACCCAGTCCCAGTCCTTGCGGTAGACCGAGGTCTGCACGCCGCTCAGGCTCAGCACCGTGTGGTACAGCCCGTCGTGGGACATCGGCGTGTCGCGGCGCTGGCTGAGGCAGGCCTCGTCCAGGCGCTGCGACTGGCGGGTCTGTGCCGGCAGCCACAGGATCAGCGGCACATGCTTCTGCTGCTTGGGCGCCAGCGCATAGGGCATGCCGTGGAGGAACAGGTTGTTCTCGCCCAGCGACTCGCCGTGGTCCGACACGTACAGCAGGCTCGGATCGAAGCGCGGCTGCTGGGTGCCCAGCCAGTCGATCGCCTTGGCCAGCACGTGGTCGGTGTACGCGATCGTGTTGTCGTAGGCATTGCGCACCTCGTCCAGCGGGCACTGCTGCAGCGCGTTGCTGCGGCATTCCGGCTGGAAGGGCTTGCGGTCGGCCGGCGTGCGCAGGTAATACGCCGGTCCATGGCTGCCCATCTGGTGCAGCACCAGCACCACGCCGCGCGCGACGCGCTGCGGATCCAGCGCGGCGATGCGCGCGTCCAGGTCGTGCAGCATCGCCTCGTCCAGGCATTCGCCGTCGGGGCGGCACAGGCCGGCGGGCAGGGGATGGTCGGCGCGGGCGGGATTGATGGCCTGCGCATTCGGCACGCGGTCGCAGATGCCCTTGCAGCCCGACTGGTTGTCCAGCCAGAGCACCGCCAGCCCCGCGCGCTGCAGCACGTCCAGCAGCGTCTCCTGGTTGCCCGGGTGGTCGACATAGGCCTCGCGGCCGAGCTGCGAGAACATGCAGGGCAGCGATGCCGCCGTCGAGGTGCCGCAGGACGCGACCTCGCGGTAGCTCAGCACCGGTTTGCCCGAGAGCTCCGGATTGGTCGGCCGGCCGTAGCCGTTGAGCTGGAAGTTCTCCGAGCGCGCCGTCTCGCCCACCACCAGCAGCACCAGCGGCGGCCGCGCGCCGGCGGGCCGGGGCGTCAGCGTCGCGTCCGCGGCGACGATCTCGGGCGGGCCCTTGGGCTTCTTCTGTTTCTGGACGACCAGCGCGGCGCTGGCCCAGATCGCGTTGATCGGGCTGACCATCTTGGGCAGCACCTTGTGGTTGCGCAGGGTCGAGGCCAGCTCCGCGGTGCGGGTCGCCGCCAGGCCCACGCCCAGCGCCAGCGCCAGCGCGACGCTGGCCAGGTTCCAGCCGAGCCGCTGGTACCAGCGCCGGTCGGTCAGCCTCTGGCGCCAGAGCCAGAGCAGCGGCAGCAGCGCGATCACCGCCACATGCGCCGCCAGGCCCCAGCCCATCAGGTCGCGGGTCTCGCGCACGTCGGTCTGCAGCGCGTTGGTGATCATCGCGCTGTCGATGACCACGCCGTAGCTGCCGATGAAGTAGGCCAGCGGCGCGGTCAGCAGCAGCATCAGCGTGAGCAGCGGCTTCACCGCCACGCGCCAGGCCAGCAGGCTGAAGCAGGCCGCCAGTACCAGGACCACGATGCCGGCGAAGACGACGACGAACAACTGGCCCGACGGGCCGGCGTAGTCGGGCATGCCGCTCATGCGCTGCCACAGCGGCCAGTTGCCGAGCACGCCGATCCAGAGCGCGGCCAGCCAGGCCAGGGTCAACGGGGAACGTGTGCGCGGAGCGCCGGCCTGGCGCGATCGCGAGGTCGAGGAGTCGGAGAACGGCATCTTTCTTGTGTCAGGCCGGCATGATCAAACCGGCCCTTGTAGTGGTCCCACCTGAAGATTTCCTGAAGCCTCGCCCTGCGTCATGCCGCGGCGCGGCCACCGGACCGGTCTTCATCCCCGCAAGGCCATGCCGCCGGCGGCACGGGCCGCCTTCAGCCCCTGGCCGCTGGCCTGCACGTAGCGGCGCTGCAGGTCCTCGATGCGAGGCGCCAGCGCGCTGGGGTCGCTCATCCGGTCGCGGTAGCGCTTGAGCACCAGCGCCGCCATGTCGATCAGCTTGGCGTTCAGCGTCAGCCCGCCTTGCTCGACCAGCAGCTGCACCCCGGCCTGCGCGTCGCCACGCATCGCCTGGCGCATCGCGGTTTCCGAGATCGCGAAGACGCGGGCATTGGCCTCGCGCATCAGCCGCGAACTGGGCTCGTGGCCCTCGGCCATGGCGAGCATCACCTCGGTCGCCGACTTCGAACTGCAAAAGCGCAGCCCGAGCTGGCTCATCAGCAGGTCCATCTCGCTGAGCTCGATGTCCTGCCGCGCCATGCGCACCCACAGGGCGATCAGCAGGCAGGCGGCTTCCAGGTCGAAGGCCTCGTCCGCGGCGCGGCGCGCGAAGTCACGCGCCAGCTGCAGCGCATCGGCGAGCCGGCGTTCCATCAGCAGCCGCAGCCCCTGCAGCAGCACGTCGAAGCGCTGCAGCCGGGCGTCGCGCGGCGCGCGTTCGATGCCCTGCGCCAGGGCGTCGGCCGCGTACTTCAGGCCCTTGCCGTCCTTCGCGTCGAAGCGCATCAGCGCGAGCAGGGCCAGGCTGTGCCAGTCGAAGAGCTTGGAGCGCAGCCCCTGCGCGAGGCTGCGTTCCAGCATCTTGAGCGCCTCGTCGCGCTGGCCGGCATAGAAGGCCAGCGTGCCGCAATGCTGCTGGCGCAGCAGGCATCCCGGCGTCAGCGTCGCGGCGGTGCGGTAGGTGGCGAGCGCGGCGTCGATCTCGCCTTGCTCCATCTGCACCCGGCCCATCAGGTCGTAGCTGTCGGCCTGGTCGGGCATGTCGCCGATCAGCGTCTCCAGCGTGCGGCGCGCGGCGCTCAGGTTGCCGCTGGCCACCTCGGTGCGCGCCACGCCCAGCCGGGCCCAGGGCACGGTGCGCGCGGCGATGATCGCCTCGTACAGCTCGCGCGCCTCGGTGTGGCGCTCCAGGCGCAGCAGCAGTTCGGCGCCGATGCGCGCGGCATAGAGCCAGTAGGTCGCCTTCTGCTGGAAGCGCTCCAGGCAGAGGTCGGCGGCGCGGTCGAAGTCGCGCGCGTCGATGGCGTCGAAAATCGCCTTCAACTCCAGCTTGCGGTGCCGCGCGTTGGCCAGGCGGTCGGCCAGCGCGGCGCTGGTGTAGGGCTTGACGAGGTAGGCATCGAGCGCCGCCTCGGCCGCCTCGGCGACCTTCGCGTAGGAGGCCTCGCCGGTGACCATGACGAAGACGGTGGCGTAGGGCAGCAGCTGCTCGCGCCGCAGTTCATCGAGCAGGTCCTGGCCGGAGAGTTCCGAGCCGTCGAAGTAGTAGTCGCACAGGACGATGTCGTAGGGCTGCGTCTCGAGGATGACGCGGGCGTCGCGCACCCGCGTGGCCTGGCGCACGTGCCCGACGCCGAGTTCGCGCAACTGGGCGGTCATCAGGCTGCGCGAGGTCGCGTTGCCGTCGATGACCAGCGCCTGCGTCTTGGACAGGGGGCTGGACAAGGGGCTGGCCAGCGTCATGGCCGCCGTCCCGCGGGCGCGGCGGGCGCCCATGTGAAAAAGCCCGCCTCCGAAGAGAGCGGGCCGGCAGCACCCCAACGATGTGTGCGAATGTCGTCAACCACGAGGCGGATTGTCCGCCCGGCGATCGCCGCCGGCTCCCCGGGTTTGCGTGGGGGCCGTGGCTTGAATTCCCAATCCGGGCGTGAACTTGCGCGCCGCTGTTGGTGGCTTACTTGAAGAGGTCCTTGACGCGGTCCGTCCAGCTCTTCGCGTTCGGCGAGTGGCGCTCGCCGCCGTCGCGCAGGCTCTTGTCCAGCTCCTTCAGCAGCTTGCGCTGGTGCTCGGTGAGCTTGACCGGCGTCTCGATGCTGATGTGGCAGTACAGGTCGCCCGGATAGCTCGAGCGCACGCCCTTGATGCCCTTGCCGCGCAGGCGGAAGGTCTTGCCGTGCTGCGTGCCCTCGGGCAGTTCGATCTCGGCCTTGCCGCCCAGTGTCGGCACTTCAATCGAGCCGCCCAGCGCCGCAGTCGTCATCGACACCGGCATCGTGCAGTGCAGGTCGTCGCCGTCGCGCTCGAAGATGTCGTGCTGCTTGATGCGGATCTCGATGTAGAGATCGCCCGACGGGCCGCCGTTGACGCCCGGCTCGCCGTTGCCGGCGGAGCGGATGCGCATGCCTTCGTTGATGCCGGCCGGGATCTTGACTTCCAGCGTCTTGGTCTTCTTGATCTTGCCGGCGCCGTTGCAGGTGGTGCAGGGCTCCGGAATGATCTTGCCGGTGCCGTGGCAGTGCGGGCAGGTCTGCTGGATGCTGAAGAAGCCCTGGCGCATGTGCACCGTGCCGCTGCCGCCGCAGGAGCCGCAGGTCTTGGCGCTGGTGCCGGGCTTGGCGCCGCTGCCGTGGCAGGTGTCGCAGCCTTCCCAGGACGGGATGCGGATCTGCGTCTCCTTGCCGCGCGCGGCTTCCTCCAGCGTGATCTCCATCGCGTAGCTCAGGTCGCTGCCGCGATAGACCTGCTGACCGCCGCCCTGGCGCCGGCCGCCACCCTGCTGGCCGAACAGGTCGCCGAAGATGTCGCCGAAGGCCTCGGCGAAGCCGCCGAAGCCTTCCGCGCCCGGGCCGCCGCGGAAGCCCTGGTTGGGGTCCACGCCCGCGTGGCCGTACTGGTCGTAGGCCGCGCGCTTCTGGCCGTCGGACAGCATCTCGTAGGCCTCCTTGGCCTCCTTGAACTTGTCCTCGGCGTCCTTGGCACCTTCGCCCTGATTGCGGTCAGGGTGGTACTTCATCGCCAGCTTGCGATACGCCTTCTTGATGTCGTCTTCGCTGGCGTTCTTCGCGACGCCTAGGACTTCGTAATAGTCACGCTTTGCCATGGATCTTCCTGGGGGCCTCAAACCAAAACGCCGCGCGAGGCTGGCGGCCCCGCGCGGCGGCTGTCAGGCGACAGCGGTTGCCGATCGCGGCGCCGACCGGGGTCGGCGCGCACGGCTTACTTCGAGTCCTTGACTTCCTTGAACTCGGCGTCCACGACGTTGTCGTCGGCCGGCTTGGACGAGGACTGCGCGGCCGCCGCCTCGGCGTGGTCCGCACCCGCCGCACCAGCGGCACCGGCCGCGGCCTGGGCCGCCTGCGCGTCGGCGTACATCTTCTCGCCCAGCTTCTGGCTGGAGGTCATCAGCGCTTCGGTCTTGGCGTCGATGTCGGCCTTGTCCTCGCCCTTGATGGCTTCTTCCAGGTCCTTGATCGCGGCCTCGATCTTTTCCTTCTCGCCGGCGTCCAGCTTGTCGCCGTGCTCGGCCAGCGACTTCTGCACCGAGTGCACCAGGCCGTCGGCCTGGTTCTTGGCCTGCACCAGCTCGACCTTCTTCTTGTCCTCGGCGGCGTTGGCCTCGGCGTCCTTCACCATCTTCTCGATCTCGGCCTCGGACAGGCCGGAGTTCGCCTTGATGGTGATCTTGTTTTCCTTGCCGGTGCCCTTGTCCTTGGCGCCGACGTGCAGGATGCCGTTGGCGTCGATGTCGAAGCTCACCTCGATCTGCGGCACGCCGCGCGGCGCCGGCGGGATGCCTTCCAGGTTGAACTCGCCCAGGCTCTTGTTGGCCTGCGCCATCTCGCGCTCGCCCTGGTAGACCTTGATGGTCACCGCGGGCTGGCTGTCCTCGGCGGTCGAGAAGGTCTGGCTGAACTTGGTCGGGATGGTCGTGTTCTTCTTGATCATCTTGGTCATCACGCCGCCCAGGGTCTCGATGCCCAGGCTCAGCGGGGTGACGTCCAGCAGCAGCACGTCGGTGCGCTCGCCGCCCAGGACCTGGCCCTGGATCGCGGCGCCCACGGCCACCGCCTCATCGGGGTTCACGTCCTTGCGCGGGTCCTTGCCGAAGAACTCCTTGACCTTCTCCTGCACCTTGGGCATGCGGGACATGCCGCCGACCAGGATGACGTCGTCGATCTCGCTCACCGACACGCCGGCGTCCTTGATTGCGGTGCGGCAGGGGGCGATGGTGCGCTCGATCAGCTCGTCCACCAGCGACTCCAGCTTGGCGCGGGTCAGCTTGATGTTCAGGTGCTTCGGACCGGTGGCGTCGGCCGTGATGTAGGGCAGGTTGACGTCGGTCTGCGAGGAGTTGGACAGCTCGATCTTGGCCTTCTCGGCCGCTTCCTTCAGGCGCTGCAGCGCCAGCACGTCCTTGGTCAGGTCGACGCCTTGCTCCTTTTTGAACTCGGCAATGATGTAGTCGATGATGCGCTGGTCGAAGTCCTCGCCGCCCAGGAAGGTGTCGCCGTTGGTGGACAGCACCTCGAACTGCTTCTCGCCGTCGACGTCGGCGATCTCGATGATCGAGATGTCGAAGGTGCCGCCGCCCAGGTCGAACACCGCGATCTTGCGGTCGCCCGCGCCGTGCTTGTCCAGGCCGAAGGCCAGGGCCGCGGCGGTGGGCTCGTTGATGATGCGCTTGACGTCCAGGCCGGCGATGCGGCCGGCGTCCTTGGTCGCCTGGCGCTGCGCGTCGTTGAAGTAGGCCGGGACGGTGATGACCGCCTCGGTCACTTCCTCGCCGAGGTAGTCCTCCGCGGTCTTCTTCATCTTGCGCAGCACTTCCGCGGAGACCTGCGGCGGCGCCAGCTTCTTGCCGCGCACTTCCACCCACGCGTCGCCGTTGTCGGCCGCGGCGATGGTGTAGGGCATCAGGTCGATGTCCTTCTGGACTTCCTTCTCCGAGAACTTGCGGCCGATCAGGCGCTTGACCGCATACAGGGTGTTCTTCGGGTTGGTCACCGCCTGGCGCTTGGCCGAGGCGCCGACCAGCACCTCGCCGTCTTCCTGGTACGCAATGATCGACGGGGTGGTGCGGGCGCCTTCCGCGTTCTCGATGACGCGGGTGGTGTTGCCTTCCATCACCGCCACGCACGAGTTGGTCGTGCCCAGGTCGATGCCGATGATCTTCTTCTTAGCCATGTGGTGCTCCTGAATAGGGAAAAACTGGCGGAACGGTCAGCGTGGGAGGCTCGGTGGAGCGAGCGGCTGAAACAACGTTCCGGGATGCTGCTGATCTGTGGATAACTTCGCCGGGTTCAAGGGCCCCGATCGATTTTTCGCTGTGCTTACTTGGGGGCGGACACGGTGACCAGCGCCGGGCGCAGCACACGGTCGGCGATCAGGAAGCCCTTCTGCAGCACGGTCACGACCGTGTTGGGATCCTGCTCCGCCGGGACCATCGAGATCGCCTGGTGCTGGTGGGGGTCGAACTTGGTGCCGGCGGCCGGATTGATCTCCAGCACCTTGTTGCGCTCCAGCGCGGACTGCAGCTGGCGCAGCGTGGCGTGCACGCCCTCGAGCACCTGCTCGACGCTGGCGTCCGGGCGGGCGATGGCGGCGGTCAGGCTGTCCACCACCGGCAGCATCGCGTCGGCGAAGCCCTCGACCGCGAACTTGCGGGCCTTGGCGGTGTCTTCCTCGCCGCGGCGGCGGGTGTTCTCGACTTCGGCCTTGGCGCGCAGATAGGCGTCGGACATCTCGGCCAGGCGGCGTTCGGTGTCGGCGAGCTTGGCCTCCAGCGTCTCGGGCACCGAGGCGGCGGCCGCGGCGGCGGCTTGCTGGGTCAGTTCGTCCAGCGTCGGGTCGGGTTGTTGGTTGTCAGTCGTCATGGTTGGATGGCCCCAAAGCGGAGCCCGACTTCTCTTCGGAAGGGGACCGGCGTCGGTGGGAGCCAGTCTGCGTCGGGCGACCCGCCGCATCTGGGGCTCATGGCCGGAAGTTCAAGAGGGGGATTTTGGCATCGGTGCGCGGGCAAGCTGGGGGCCTGCTAGTGGCGCTGCTTACTGCGGAGGTCGGGGCGTTGGCCGCCATGGCTTGGGGCCCCGGCGGCCAGCGCCGGAACCCCAAGCCATGCCGTCCCCAACCACTGTCGTCCTTTCACGGTTTTGCGACCGGGGACTTCGGGGGAGAGGACCGGCTGTCATTCGTCGATGCTGGCGCTCCAGCGGTCGTCCCACTCGGCCAGCTTGCGGCGGTCGTGCTTGGTCGGGCGGCCCTGGACGATGGTGTCGGCCGGCTCGGGGGCCAGGCGGCGCGCCTCGGCCGCGCGCTCGCGGGCGGCGACGCTGTCCGGCGTCTCCTCGTACAGCGTCTGGGCGACCGGCGCCGGACCGCGGACGCTGCTGAGGCCGAGCACCTTGACCTCGCGGGCCACCACGCCCTGGCGCAGTTGCACCATGTCGCCGGGCCGCAGCTCGCGCGAGGCCTTCACCGCCTGGCCGTTGACGGTCACGCGGCCCTTGCCGATCTCCTCGACGGCGATCGAGCGGGTCTTGTAGAAGCGGGCGGCCCAGAGCCACTTGTCCAGGCGCAGGCTGGTCAGCTCGGAGGAGGAACGGTGGGAGGCAGGCATCAGGGGGCGGATTGTCCTACGCCGGACCGGCGTCGGTCGATGCTGCCGCCGGCAGCCGCACCACGGCGTCCAGGCCCTCGATGACCCCGTCGCGCTCGCGGTTGTCCAGCGCCAGCGTGCCGCCCAGCGAGGCGACGATCTCCCGGCAGATCGCCAGCCCCAGTCCCGAGCCGCCATTGGGCCCGGCCGCGAAGGGCTGGCCGAGCTTGGCCCGCAGCGACGCCGGGATGCCGGGCCCGCTGTCGCCGATGCGCAGTTCGACGACGCCGGCCGTCGCGCCGCTGCCGTCGGCCTCGCGACCGCGCAGCGTCACCGCGACCGCCAATCGGCCGCCGCGGGGGCAGTGCCGCAGCGCGTTGTGCAGCAGGTTGCGGGCGAGCTCGCGCAGTGCCCAGGCATGGCCGCGCACCGGCGCGGGCTCGGTGGACAGTTCGAAGTCCAGTTCGGCGTCGGCGATCAGCGGGGCCAGGTCCAGCGCCACCTCGCGCACCGTCGCCGCCAGGTCCAGCCGCGGCGGATCGCCCTGCTGGCGCAGCTGCTCGACCTTGGCCAGCGCCAGCATCTGGTTGGCCAGCGCGGTCGCGCCGTCGACGGTGGCGCCGATCTCGTCGATCGCCTGCGCGGCCGGCACGTCGCCGCGCCGGGCCGACTGCACCTGCGCCTTGAGCACCGCCAGCGGCGTGCGCAGCTGGTGCGAGGTGTCGCGCACGAAGCGCTTCTGGTGGGCGAGCAGCCCGGCCTGGCGGTGCCAGGCCTCGTTGATCGCGGCCACCAGCGGCGCGAGTTCCGCCGGCACGCCCGGCATCGGGATGGGATCGATGTCGTCGTCGGCGCGCGCGGCGATCGTGCGGCTGAGCGCCCGCACCGGCCGCGTCGCGAAGAGCACCACGCCCCACACCACGATCGCGATCACCGCCAGCAGCGCCGCCTGACGCCACAGCGTCGAGACCAGCACCTGGCGCGCCAGCGTGCGGCGGATCTCCAGGGTCTCGGCGACCTGGATCGTGGCCACGCCCAGGCCGGCCGCGCCCGCCACCGGCTGCTTCAGCACCGCGATGCGCACCGGCTCGCCCTGGTAGACGTCGTCGTAGAAATCGACCAGCGCCGCGTAGGCGCCGCGGTCGGGCAGCCTGCCGTGCCAGGCGGGCAGGTCGTCGAAGCCCGACACCCATTCGCCCTGGAAGCCGGTGACGCGATAGAACATGCGGCTGCGGTTGTCCGCCTCGAAGGCCTCGAGCGCCGCGTAGGGCACCTCGGAGACGAGCCGCGGCGCGTCGGGCGTGCCCTGCACGTCGAGCTGCTCGCCGATGGTCTTGGCCGAGGCCAGCAGTGTGCGGTCGTAGGCGGTGTCGATGGCGCGCCGCGCGTCCTGGTAGAGCCGGTGCGCGTTGGCGCCGATCAGCAGCCCCACCGGCACCAGGATGCCCAGCAGCAGCCGGCTGCGCATCGAGCTCAGCCCGCGTGCGCGTCGTCGCGTCCACGGTCGCGTTGCCCGGGGCCGGGCCTCGCCGCCCGCGTGGCCGCTGTCGTCGAGGCCGCCCATGCCCGCCGCGCCGTGCCCGGCCGTCGCGCCGCTCGTGCCCTCGATGCCGCGCACGCCTGCCGCGTCGCGCTTGACCTCCACGCCGCTCACGCCCCGCCCCTCGCGCCGTTCAGTCGGGCGCCTTCAGCAGGTAGCCCAGCCCCCGCAGCGTGACCAGCCGGGCGCCGTCCGCGGGCAGCCGCTTGCGCAGCCGGTAGGCGACGACCTCGACCGCGTCGGGCTGCACGTCCAGGTCGTCGGCGAAGACGATCTCGGTGAGCCGTTCCTTGGCCACCGCCTGGCCCGGTCGCGCCAGCAGCGCGCGCAGCAGCGCGGCCTCGCGCGGCGGCAGGTCCAGCGGCAGGCCCAGGTGGTAGATCGCGCCGCTGTCGGTGTCCACGCGCAGGCCGCAGAAGGCCTCGTCCTCGTGCGCGCCCGCGGTCGCCGGCGCACCGCCCGCGCCGCGGCTGCGGCGGGCGAGGGCGCGCACCCGGGCCTCGAGTTCATCCAGGTCGAAGGGCTTGGGCATGTAGTCGTCGGCGCCCAGGTTCAGGCCCAGGATGCGATCGCCCACGGTGCCGCGCGCGGTCAGGATGATCACCGGCGTGGCCAGTTGCGCGGCGCGCGCGGCCGAGAGCAGCTCCAGACCGTCGATGTCGGGCAGCGACAGGTCCAGCAGCACCACGTCCGGCGGCTGGGCGCGCCAGCGCTCCAGGGCCGGCCGGCCCTCGGAGAAGCCCAGCACCTGGATGCCGCGGCGCTCGAACGAGCGGGCCACCGTGGTCTGCAACGCGGCGTTGTCTTCGACGAAAAGCAACCTCATGATCGGCAGTGTCCGCCAGCGGCCGCGCGGCCGCCGCTCAGGGTCAACCCTGAGCTTCCCGACAGCCGAATGAAAGCCGCCATGTGCACGATGCGCGGCACAACGACGTCGGGCGCGCGCTCTGCCCCGGCGTCGACAACCAAGGAGACACGAGCATGCGTCGAGACCAGTTCCTCAAGTCCGCGGCCGCCTTCGCCGCGCTGGGCGCCACGGGCGCGCTGCCGCTGGGCGCGCAGGCCGCCGCGGCGCTGAAGATCCTCGTGCCCGCCAACCCGGGCGGCGGCTGGGACATCACCGGTCGCGCGCTGGGCAAGGCCCTGCAGGACGCCGGCGCCGCCGGCGCGGTGACCTTCGAGAACAAGGGCGGCGCCGCCGGCGCCATCGGCCTGGCGCAGTTCGTCAACGCCGCCAAGGGCGACCCGAACGCGATGATGGTCATGGGCGCCGTGATGCTGGGCGGCCTGATCACCAGCAAGCAGCCGGTGACGCTGACGCAGGCCACGCCGATCGCGCGCCTGACCAGCGAATACAACGTCTTCGTGCTGCCGGCCAACTCGCCCTTCAAGACGATGAAGGACGTGGTCGAGGCGCTGAAGAAGGACCCCGGCTCGGTGAAGTGGGGCGGCGGTTCGCGCGGCGCCACCGAGCACATCGCCGCGGCCATGCTGGCTCGCGAGGTCGGTGTCGACGCGACCAAGGTCAACTACGTCGCCTTCCGCGGCGGCGGCGAGGCGGTGGCCGCCATCCTGGGCGGCAACGTCTCCATCGGCGGCAGCGGCTACAGCGAGTTCCAGCCCTACATCGAGAGCGGCAAGATGCGCCCGATCGCCATCACCGCGCCGCAGCGCATCAAGGGCCTGGATATCCCGACGATGAAGGAGCTCGGCTACAACGTCGAGATCGGCAACTGGCGCGGCGTCTACGGCGCGCCCGGCATCACGCCGCAGCAGCGTCAGGTGCTGATCGACATGGTCGTCAAGGCGACCAAGTCCAAGGCCTGGACCGAGGCGCTGGAGAAGAACGGCTGGACGCCGGCCGTGCTGACCGGCAAGGCCTTCGAGGACTTCGTCGACGCCGAGTTCGCGTCGCTGCGCGCGATCATGCACAAGTCCGGCATGGTCTGATCCCGGGAGGCCCGCCATGTCCGATTCCTCCTCCAAGGCCGTGGCCGGCCACCCGACCGCCACCGTGCCCGGCGCGGCGCCCTCGGCGCTTTCGGCGTCGGATGTCGTCGACACCACCCCCCATCCGCTGTACCAGACCGTGGTCGGCGTGGGCGCGGTCGTCGTCGGCGCGGTGATGGCCATCGGTGCCGCCGCCATCCCCGGTGACGCCGGTTACGGCGGCGTCGGTCCCAACGCGCTGCCGTGGTTCGTCGCGGTGGTGCTGATCGTGTGCGGCGCCTGGCTGGTGTGGGAGTCCCGCACCGGCGGCTTCCGCCAGATGGAGCCGCCCTCGGGCGCACCGCGCGCCGACTGGGTGTCGGCGGCCTGGGTCGCCGGCGCGGTCATCGCCAACGCGGCGCTGATCACCACGATCGGCTTCGTGCTCGCCTGCACGCTGTGCTTCGTGCTGGCCGTGCGCGGCCTGCGCCGCGCCGAGGGCAAGGGCCACGGCGGCGCGCGCCAGCTCCTCATCGACGTCGTCACCGGGCTGCTGATCGCCGCGCCGGTGTTCTGGCTCTTCAACAAGCTGCTCGCCCTCAACCTGCCGGCCCTCACCGCCGGCGGCTGGCTCTGAGCCTCCTGGAGTCCTGACATGCAAGACCTCTGGACCCACCTGATGGGCGGCTTCGCCACGGCCGCCTCGGGCGCGAACCTGATGTGGGCCTTCATCGGCTGCGCGCTGGGTACCGCCATCGGCGTGCTGCCCGGCCTCGGCCCGGCCGTGACCGTGGCGATGCTGCTGCCCATCACCGCGCAGGTCGACCCGACCGCGTCGATGATCTTCTTCGCCGGCATCTACTACGGCGCGATGTACGGCGGCTCGACCACCTCCATCCTGCTCAACACCCCCGGCGAGACCGGCACCATGGTGACCGCGCTGGAGGGCTTCAAGATGGCCCGCCACGGCCGCGCCGGCGCGGCGCTGGCCACCGCGGCGATCGGTTCGTTCTTCGCCGGCACCATCGCCACCGTGCTGGTCACGCTGTTCGCGCCGGTGCTGGCGGACTTCGCCGTGACGCTGGGCCCGCCCGAGTACTTCTGCCTGATGCTGCTGGCCTTCACCACCGTCAGCGCGGTGCTGGGGCAGAGCACGCTGCGCGGCATGACGGCGCTGTTCATCGGCCTGGCGATGGGCCTGGTCGGCCAGGACCAGATCACCGGCCAGATCCGCTACACCGCCGGCGTGCCCGAGTTCCTGGACGGCATCGAGACGGTGCTGGTCGCGGTCGGCCTGTTCGCGGTGGGCGAGACGCTCTACGTCGCGCTGTACGAGGGGCGCAGCAACCTGATGATGAACACCATGGGTCGCGTGCACATGACGCGCCTGGAGTGGAAGCGCTCGATCCCGGCCTGGATCCGCGGCACCGGGCTGGGTTTCCCGTTCGGCGTCATCCCGGCGGGCGGCACCGAGATCCCGACCTTCCTGAGCTACGCGACCGAGCGCAAGCTGTCCAAGCACAAGGAAGAGTTCGGCACCACCGGCGCGATCGAAGGCGTGGCGGGCCCGGAGGCGGCCAACAATGCGGCCGTGACCGGCACGCTGGTGCCGCTGCTGACGCTGGGCATCCCGACCTCGGTGACCGCGGCCATCCTGCTGTCGGCGCTGCAGAACTACGGCATCCAGGCCGGGCCGCAGCTGTTCACCACCTCGTCCGCGCTGGTGTGGGCGCTGATCGCGTCGCTGTACATCGGCAACGTGATGCTGCTGGTGCTGAACCTGCCGCTGGTGGGGCTGTGGGTGAAGCTGCTGCGCATCCCGCGCGCGCCGCTGTACGCCGGCATCCTGATCTTCGCGACCGTGGGCGTGTACGGCATGCGCCAGAGCGCCTTCGACCTGTACCTGATGCTGGCCATCGGCGCGATGGGCGTGGTGATGCGGCGCTTCGACTTCCCGACCGCGCCGGTCGTCGTCGGCATGATCCTGGGCCCGCTGGCCGAGGCGCACCTGCGCAACGGCGTGGCCATCGGTGGCGGCCACTGGGGCGTCTTCTTCGAGCGCCCGCTGTCGGCGGGGCTGCTGGCGGTCGTGGTGATCGTGCTGCTGCTGCCGCGCGCGCTGAAGTGGCTGGGCGCGCGCAAGGCGCGTCAGCAGGCGGCGACCGCGCTCGGCTGAGCGCCGCGCCGGACGCGCGAAGGGCCCCTGCGGGGGCCCTTCTTCATTGGATCTTCGTTGGGACCTTGGTGGCCCGCCGCACGATGGGACGGTGTCGGCGCGGCAAGGGGCCGCGACGTGCGCCGTCGTCAGCGAGCGGCGCCGGCGGCCGTGGCGGCCTGGCGCTGGCGGGCGAGGGCGGCGGCCTGCGCCTCGTCGGGGACGACGGTCGTCGGCCAGCCCTGCAGGTGCTGGGTCGCGATCGCCGCGAGCGCGCGGATGTGGGCCGGGCGGTCGTTCAGGCAGGGGATGTAGCTGAAGCGCTGGCCGCCGCTGTGCAGGAAGGCTTCGCGCGCTTCCATGTCGATCTCTTCCAGCGTCTCGATGCAGTCCGCCGAGAAGCCGGGGCAGACCACGTCGACCGACTTCAGCCCGCGCCCGGCCAGCTCGCGCAGCGTGGGCTCGGTGTAGGGCTCCAGCCAGCGCGCCTTGCCGAAGCGACTCTGGAAACTCACCTTGTACTGGGCGTCGGACAGCCCCAGCGCCTCGGCCAGCAGGCGGCCGGTCTTCAGGCACTCGCAGTGGTAGGGGTCGCCCAGCGCCAGCGTGCGCGCGGGCATGCCGTGGAAGCTCATCAGCAGCAGCTCGCCGCGGCCCTCGGCCTTCCAGTGGGCGCGCACGCTGTCGGCCAGCGCGGCGATGTAGCGCGGGTCGTCGTGGTAGCGGTTGACGAAGCGGAACTCCGGCAGGTGGCGATGCGCCAGCGACCAGCGCGCCACGTCGTCGACGACGCTGGCGGTGGTCGCGCCCGAGTACTGCGGATAGGCCGGCAGCACCAGCACCCGCGTGGCGCCCTCGGCGCGCAGCGCGTCGAGCTGCGACGCGATCGACGGGTTGCCGTAGCGCATCGCCGGCAGCACCTTGACGCGGTGGCCCTGCTCGCCGAGCTGGCCCTGCAGCAGCGCGGCCTGCTTCTTCGTCCAGACCAGCAGCGGCGAGCCGTCCTTGGTCCAGATGCTGGCGTACTTCTTCGCCGACTTGGCCGGCCGGGTGCGCAGGATCACGCCGTGCAGGATCGGCCACCAGGCGGCCTTGGGGATCTCGACGACGCGCGGGTCGGACAGGAACTGCGCCAGGTAGCGGCGCGTGGCCTCGGGCGTGGGTGCGTCGGGCGTGCCCAGGTTGACCAGCAGCACGCCGATCGTCGGCGCGCGCCCATGGACGTGGTCGGGTTCGGGACGGAAGCTCATCCGGCGAAGAGAAGGAAGGACAGGGAAGGGCGGCGGTCGTGCTGCGGTCGGGCGGCGCGCTCAGAGGCCGCCGCGGCGCATCAGCATCGGCGAGGCGGCCTCGGCCAGGTGCAGCACCTCGAAGCGCACGGTCGGCGCCTGCGTCTCGGACGGCGGCCCGCCCAGGCCGATCGCGCCCGCGCCGTGCAGCGTGCAGGAGCCGCGGCGCAGGCTCAGCGTCTGGCCGCCGGCGCCGAAGCGCACGAAGGTGCCGTTGTAGCTCAGGTCGGTGAGGCTGAAGCTGCTGCCTTGCCAGTCGATGCGGGCATGCGAGCGGCTGACGCGGACGTCGGTGATGCAGTAGGTCGCCTGCGTGCTGCGGCCCAGCACGATGGGCATCTGCTCGATGTCGAAGACGCGGTCCAGGTCCTGCCAGACCAGGCGGATGCCCTCGGGCGCGGCGCTGCGGACGATCTCGCCGAATTGCGTCGCCGCCGCGTCGCCGCGGCCCTGGTCCAGCACGTAGATGTGGACCGGCTCGGCGCGGCCGCGCACGCTGATGTGGTCCAGGCTGCGGAAGCGCGACTTCTGCGCGCTGGTCAGGCCGTGCACCACCTCGGCGGTGACGACGGTCTCGCCATCGCCAGCATGGTCCAGCAAGCGGGCCGCGACGTTGACCGCGTCGCCGAAGCAGTCGCCGTGGATCTCGACCACCTCGCCGCGCGCCAGCGCGATCTGCAGGTGGGTGTGGCGCAGCCGCTCGCTGCGGGCCGAGGTCTTGACCAGCAGCTCCTGCATCCGCATCGCGGCCTTGATGCCGTCGCGCGGGTTGTCGAAGGCGGCCATCAGGCCGTCGCCCAGGGTCTTGATGATGTCGCCGCGGTTCTCGTCGACCGCCTGGCCGATCAGCGCGACCGTCTGCGTCACCAGCCCCGAGGCCTCCGCGTTGCCCAGGGTCTCGAACAGCGCCGTGCTGCCGCGCAGGTCGGCAAACAGGACGGAGCGCTCGCGGATCTGGGTCATCGGCCTTGTTGGAGCTGAGGTGTGAAGGAAGTCTCAGTGTAGCCGCGCCACCCTCGGCGCCGCGTGGTGATTAGCCCTCGCCTCGGGGGCCTGTCGGCCCGGGTGCGACACCTCTCCCCCGACGGGCGGGCGAATGCCGGAGCACGCCCGGGCGACAGCGCCTGGTCATGAAAAAACCGGCCAGCGTCCGAAGACGGTGGCCGGTCGATGAGGCAAACCCGGTGCCCGAAGTTCGGCGGCCGTCTGGCCGCCGAAGGGGCAGGGGGGATTTACAGGTTGTCCAAGTACGTGCGCAGCTTGTGGCTCCGCCGCTCGCTGCATGCCGACTGCGTCGTCATCCGCCTGCGGCGGGCACGTCCTTGGGCAATCAGAGATTGTCCAAGTACGTGCGCAGCTTGTCCGAGCGGCTTGGATGCTTGAGCTTGCGGATCGCCTTGGCTTCGATCTGGCGGATGCGCTCGCGGGTGACGTCGAACTGCTTGCCGACTTCCTCCAGCGTGTGGTCCGTGCTCATCTCGATGCCGAAGCGCATGCGCAGCACCTTGGCCTCGCGCGGGGTCAGGCTGTCGAGGATGTCCTTCACCACCTCGCGCAGGCCGGCCTGCATGGCCGCCTCGATCGGCGCGGTGTTGTTGGTGTCCTCGATGAAGTCGCCCAGATGCGAATCGTCGTCGTCCCCGATCGGCGTTTCCATGGAGATCGGCTCCTTGGCGATCTTCATGATCTTGCGGATCTTGTCCTCCGGCATCTCCATCTTCTCGGCCAGCGTCGGCGCATCCGGCTCGAAGCCGAACTCCTGCAGATGCTGACGCGAGATGCGGTTCATCTTGTTGATCGTCTCGATCATGTGAACCGGGATGCGGATGGTGCGGGCCTGGTCCGCGATCGAGCGCGTGATGGCCTGACGGATCCACCACGTCGCGTAGGTCGAGAACTTGTAGCCGCGGCGATATTCGAACTTGTCCACCGCCTTCATCAGGCCGATGTTGCCTTCCTGGATCAGGTCCAGGAATTGCAGCCCGCGGTTGGTGTACTTCTTGGCGATCGAGATGACCAGGCGCAGGTTGGCCTCGATCATTTCCTTCTTCGCGTCGCGCGAGGCCTTCTCGCCCTCGTTCATCCGCTTGTTGATGCCCTTGAGGTCATCCAGCGGCACCACGGCCTTGCCCTGGATGTCGATCAGCTTCTGCTGCAGCTCCTGGATGGCCGGCAGGTTGCGCGACATGATGTTCGCGTACGGCTTGCCCGAGGCCACTTCCTTCTCGGCCCACTGCAGGTTCAGCACGTTGGGCGGGAAGGTCTTGATGAAGTGGTCCTGCGGCATGCCGCACTTGTCCACGACGATCTTGCGGATCTCGCGCTCGAAGCGGCGCACGTCGTCGACCTGCGAGCGCAGGATGTCGCACAGCTTCTCGATGGTCTTGACGGTGAAGCGGATCGTCATCAGCTCGGCGCTGATGGCCGCCTGGGCCTTGTTGTAGTTGGCCGACTTGTAGCCGTCCTTCTCGAAGGCCTTGCGCATCTTGTCGAAGTTGGACGCGAGCGAGTCCAGCTTCACCAGCGCCGCGTTCTTCAGCTCTTCCAGCTTCTTGGTCAGGGCCTTGGAGCCGCCGGCGCCGTCGTCGTCGTCCTCTTCGTCGAACTCGTCGAAGTCCTCCTCCGCGACGTAGTCGTCCGCCTCGTCATCGGAGACGAAGCCGTCCACGGCTTCCGAGATCTGCATCTCGCCGGCGCGGATCTTGGCGGCCATGGCCAGGATCTCGGCGATGGTCGTCGGGGAGGCGCTGATCGCCAGCATCATGGCCTGCAGGCCGCCTTCGATGCGCTTGGCGATCTCGATCTCGCCCTCGCGGGTCAGCAGCTCGACGGTGCCCATCTCGCGCATGTACATGCGCACCGGGTCGGTCGTGCGGCCGAATTCGGAGTCGACGGTCGACAGCGCGGCTTCCGCGGCTTCTTCCGCTTCCTCCTCGGTGGCCGTCGGGGAGGTCGAGCCCTGGATCAGCAGCGTGGCGGCGTCGGGCGCCTGCTCGTACACGGCGATGCCCATGTCGTTGAGCATCGACACGATCGCCTCGAGGATTTCCTCGTTGATCAGCTTCTCGGGCAGGTGATCGTTGATTTCCTGATGCGTCAGGAAACCCCGCGTCTTGCCCATCTTGATGAGGGTCTTGAGCTCCTGGCGGCGCTTGGCGACTTCCTCTTCGGTCAGCGCGGTCTCGTCCAGGCCGAACTCGCGCATGAGCGCGCGCTCCTTGGCGCGGCTGACCTTCATGCGCAGCGGCTTGGCCTTGGGCTTGTCCTCGCCCAGTTCCTCGACCTCGGCGGTCTCGACTTCCGCGTCGGCCTCGCCGTCGCCCTCGACCTCGCCGTCAGCGTCCGCGTCGCCGAAGTCCTCGTCCTCTTCCTCGACCTTGGCCTTGCCGGCGGGTTTCTTCGACTCGGTCTCGGCCTTGGGCTTGCGGCCGCGCTTGGGCTTGGCGTCATCGGTGGACGCGGCGGCGGCTTTGGTGGTCTTGGCGGCGGCCTTCGCGGCCGGCTTCTTGACTTCTTCGGTTTCTGCGGCGGCGGCCTTGGACGCGGTCTTTTTGGCGGTCATGCAGTTCCTCGGTGGCTCGGGGCCAGTAGGTGAATGCGGGGAAATTCGCGGTGATGCAGGCAATGCAAACGGCCACCTGCGTCGCCGGCGCCCACAAACTCCCGGCACTTGCGGGCTATGCGGCGCGACGAGCCCAGGCGGCTCGAACTCGTGCCCTGGACGACAGGTCGGGACGAACCGACCGCCATTCAAGGCTTGGCGCGTGAAGGCTAGCGTGAACCGTTGAAGTTGCAGCCCAGGCGGTAAAGGTTGGCCACTTTGGATATGAACCCAGGGTCAGCTGGGGGGCCGGGGACCGGTTGGCGCTGCGGTCACTCTTGACGCGCGAAAACCCTTGATTATCTGCGAAATCGGTTGTTTGGTCAAAAAGGCGGATTCAGCCGCCCCAAAGAGCGCCCATGGAACGCCCTCAAACCACCCTCAAACCGCCTTCAGGTCGCGGATCTGCCGCTGCAGCGACTGGAAGCGCGCCATGTCCGGCTGCGGGCTGCGCGCGATGCGGTCGGCGTCCGCCTGCAGCTTGCCGATCCACAGCTTGCGCAGGGTCTCGCGGAATTCCGCCTCGAGGTGCTCGTCGCCGGGCGGGGCGGTCAGCGGGCCGCCGCTGACGCGCTGGGCGAGGTCCATCAGGTCCGCTTCCTGCAACGCGACCTGGAGCACCGCCCAGGGCGTCGGGCCGTTGTCGACCAGGAAGCGCTCGAGCCAGGCGATCAGCTGCCCGTGTTCGCCAGGCAGTTCATGCAACAGCTGCAGGTCCTGTTCGCCGATCTGGTGCCAGAGCCCGCCATGCAGCAGCAGCATCCGGACCGCGAGGTTCATCGGCGCCGGCGGCAGCTCCAGCGGCATGCCGATGGTCGGGTCCTGGTCGCGTTTGCGCCACTCGCCCTTGCCACTCCACTTGCCTTTGCCGCCCTTGCCCTTGAAGTCGCCCTTGGGTTCCCACTTGCGCTGGGGCTGGCCCGGCGGCGGTCCGCCGGACGCGACGCCCGCGTCGACATCGTGCGGGATGTGGACCTCGTCCGGCCCATGCGAGCCCTCGTCGCCATAGGCCGAGGCGGGGATGTCGAAATACGGGTCCTCGTGGACGCCGTCCGTCGACGGGGCGACCGCGCGCGCGGCCGGTCTCGGCGCGGGCGCCGCGGCGGGCCGATCCGCGCGCGGACGAGTGCCCGGCGCGGCCGGCGGCAGCGCGTTGGCCCACAGCGCCTGCAGTTCCGCGTCCGGCAGCTGTGCGCGCCGTGCCAGCTCGCCCAGCAGCTGGCGCTTGAGCAGCCCCTCGGGCAGCGCCGCCCACAGCGGCTTGGCGACGCTGAGCATCTTGGCCCGGCCCTCGGGCGTGCCGAGGTCGCAGCCGTCGGCGGCGGTCTCCATCAGCTGGCGCGACAGCGGCACGGCGCCCTCGACGCAGCGCTCGAAGGCGTCCGCCCCCAGTTCCCGGACATAGGAATCGGGGTCGTGTTCGGTCGGCAGGAAGAGGAACTTGATCGTCCGCGTCTCGTTGGCGTGAGGCAGGGCGGCCTCGAGCGCCCGACCCGCGGCGCGTCGGCCGGCGGCGTCGCCGTCGAAGCTGAATACCACCGACTCGGTGAAGCGGAACAACTTCTGCACATGGTCCTGCGTGCAGGCCGTGCCCAGCGTGGCCACCGCGTTGCCGAAGCCGTGCTGCGCCAGCGCCACGACGTCCATGTAGCCCTCGACCACCAGCGCGTAGCCGCGCCGGCGCATCGCGGGACGCGCCTCGTACAGGCCGTAGAGCTCCTTGCCCTTGTGGAAGACCGGCGTCTCCGGCGAATTCAGGTACTTGGGCTCGCCCTTGTCGAGCACCCGGCCGCCGAAGCCGATGACCTCGCCCAGCACGTTGCGGATGGGGAACATCACCCGGTCGCGGAAGCGGTCGTAGCGGCGCTGCTCGGCCTCGCTCTTGCCGGGGTCGTCCTGCAGGATGACCAGGCCGGTCTCGACCAGCAGCGGGTCGTCGTAGGACGGGAAGGCGCTGGCCAGCGAGCGCCATCCATCGGGCGCATAGCCCAGGCCGAACTGCAGCGCGATCTGGCCGGTGAGGCCGCGGCCCTTGAGGTACTCGATCGCGCGCGGGTTGCCCTTGAGCTGCTGGCGGTAGTGCTGGCCGGCCCTGGCCAGGATCTCGGTGAGCGTGGCCTGGCGCTGCTTCTGCGCCTTTTCCTGCTCGCGCTGCTGGGGACTGCGGTCGTCCTCGGGCACCTGCATGCCGGCCTGCTGGGCCAGGTCCCTGACCGCGTCGATGAAGCCGATGCCCAGGTGCTCCATCAGGAAACCGACGGCGTTGCCGTGCTGGCCGCAGCCGAAGCAGTGGAAGGTCTGGCGCGAGGGGCTGACGGTGAAGCTCGGAGTCTTCTCGCCGTGGAACGGGCACAGGCCCTTGTGGTTGATGCCGGCCTTCTTGAGGTCGACATGGCGGCCCACGATGTCGACGATGTCGACGCGGGCCAGAAGGTCCTGAATAAAGCCGGGCGGGATCACCGCAGGAGTTTAAGTGATGGCCTGCGGCGGCTTCTCGCGGCCGCGGGCGACGGCGCCGCGCTGCCTTGCCCAGTCCAGCAGCGCCTGCGGCGGCAGCGGCTCGCACAGGCCGCTGCCCTGGCCGACGCGGCAGCCCATCTCGACCAGCGCCCGCGCATGCGCCGCCGATTCGACGCCCTCGGCCACGAGCTCGCAGCCGAACTGCCCGGCCAGCGCGATCACGCCCTGCACCAGCGCCCGGTCCTGCGGGTCGACCAGCATGGTCTGGACGAAGGAGCGGTCGATCTTCAGCTGGTCCAGCGGCAACTGCTTGAGCACCGACAGCGTCGCGTAGCCGGTGCCGAAATCGTCCATCGCCAGCCGCAGGCCCAGGCGCTTGCAGTCGCTGAGCAGGCGGCGCGCCAGGACGGCGTCGTCAAGCGCGCTGGACTCGAGCAGCTCCAGCACCAGCTGCTGCGGCGGGACTTCCGGATGGCGGGCCAGCAGGGCGGCCAGCCGCGCCGGGAAATCCGGCGCCGACAGGTGACGCGGGCTGATGTTGACGCTGAGCGTGAGGTCGAGCCCTTCGGCCTGCCAGCGCCCGCATTGCGCGAGCGCCTGTTCCAGCACCCAGTGCCCGAGCGCGGCGGCCATGCCGCTGCGCTCCACCGACGGCAGGAAGGCCGCCGGCGCCAGCAGCCCGCGCTGCGGGTGATGCCAGCGCAGCAGCGCCTCGGCGCCCAGCAGCTCGCCGGTGACGAGGTCCAGCTTGGGCTGGTAGTGGAGGCACAGCTCGCCGGCCTCCAGCGCCTGCTGCACGCGCAGCGCGGCCTGGGCCTGCGCCTCGCGGCTGCGGCGCTTTTCGACGTCGAAGAACTGCACGCCATCGCGGCCGCTGCGCTTGACGCGGTACAGCGCATGGGCGGCATGGCGCATCAGGGTCTCGGCTTCGCCGCCGTCCTGCGGGTACAGCGTCGCGCCGACGCTCGCGCTCAGCCGCAGCACGTCGCCGGGCGTGCCCGCCGCGCTGCCGAAGATGTCGTCGTCGCGGGCGTCCCCGTCCTCGTCACTGTCCCTGTCCAAGCCCATGGGCGAAGTCGGCGTCTCCTCGGCCACCGAAGCGGCGGCGTCGGCCGGGGCGTGGCCCGGCGATGCGTCGATCGGCCGGCGCACCACCTGGACGAGGCGCTCCAGCGCCAATTGCGCCTCCGCAGGGCTCTGCACGCGCAGCAGCAGGCCGAACTCGTCGCCGCCGAGCCGGGCCACCTCGTCGCGCCATTGCGGCTGCTGGCGCAGCCCCGCCGTCAGCCGACGGGCGAGCTCGCGCAGCGCCTGGTCCGCGCGCGCGGCGCCATGGCGGCGGTTGAACGCGGCGAAGCCATCCAGGTCCAGCCGCGCGATGCACAGCATCGAGCCGGGTCCGACATCGCGGCTGGCCTGCAGTGCGGCCTGCAGGCGGCGCTGGAACTCCTGCTCGTTGGGCAGGCCGGTCAGCAGGTCGAAACGGCCGATCCGCTCCAGCGCCTGCTGCCGCTGCAGGTCCTGGGTGAGGTCGCTGAGCGCCAGCACGCGGTAGCGCGGCGGGCCCTCGGGCTCCGGGATGGAGGAGACGGTGAGCCGCAGCGTGCGCGGCGGGCCGCCGGCGGCGCGGACCTTCACCAGTCCCTGCCAGTGGCCGGCCGGATCGGCCAGCGCCTCGGCGATCGCGTCGAGGTCGTGGCCGCTGCGATGCAGCTGCGCCGCCTCCATCGGCAGCGCCGGCCGGCCCAGCAGCCGGCGGCGCAGCGCCTCGGCGGTGTCGGGCGAGGGGCCGTCGTCCTCGATGACCAGCCCCGTCGCGGCCTCGAGCAGCTCGCCCATCAGCGTCCAGTAGGCCGGGTTGGCATCGAGCAGCCGGTGGTCGAGGTCGGTGATCGCCAGGCCTTCGTGCAGGTGCTGGAACAGGCCGCTGCTCAGGCGCTGGCGTTCCTCGGCGGTGCGGCGCCACTGGATGTCCTGCAGGCTGGCCAGCACCCGCCGGGCGTGGCCGCGCGGATCGCGGCGCACGACGCGCAGCCGCAACTCGTGCCACACCCAGTCGCCGTCGTCGCCGGGCAGGCGCAGCGGATGGTGCAGCGCATCGGCCGCGCCCGCGGCGTCGGGGCGCCCGGCTGAGGCGCGCTCGAGCGCCGGGCCGCGCAGCAGCGCCGGCAGCAGCTCCTCGAGCTTCATCCGGTCGACCGCATGGACCCGATCCAGCCAGGCCAGCGGCGCGGCCGGATCCGGCGGTCCGAGGCGCGCCTCCCAGCCGGCCGAGGCGGCGATCGATCCGCCCGGGATCCATTGCGCCAGGGACAGGCCGGCGCTGTCGATCTTGGTGCGCCATTCGCGGCGCTCGTCGAGCGCGCGACGACGTTCCATCCGGCCCTGCAGGACGACGCCCAGTCCCAGCAGCGGCAACAGCCACCAGGCGACCGCGCGCCAGGCGGGCCACCAGGCGCCCGCCAGCAGCAGCGCCACGGTGGCGGCGACCAGCAGCGCGGTCGGGACGGACGCGGGCAGGCGGTGCGGCGCGGCGGGCAGCGCCCAGCCGGCGTGGGCGGACATGTCGGACTTCAAGGCGGCAGCGGCTCAGGAGGGGCGCGCCGCGCGCAGGTCGCGCGCGGAATCGGGCGGGATGCTAGCCGTGGCCTTGTCGCGGGTGGTCAGCGCATTCCCTGCCGCGGTGGGCGCGCCCCCCGGAATGGGGGTGCCTGGCCTCCGAAAGGCGCGGAGCCGGCACGGTGCTGGCAGGGAAAGGCGCCGGCGGAAATGCGGCGGGGAGTGAAAAAAAGGAATGTAGCCGGGGGAATGCCCCGGGGAGGGCGGCAGGAAAAGCGGCTCCGAAAAGCAGAAAGCCACCCGAAGGTGGCTTTCAAGCGGGGCCTGAAACGGCCGGTGTCAGATCACGAAATCTTCCAGCTTGGCGCCGCCGGAGATCGCGGCCTTGAGCCACTTGGGTTGCAGACCGCGGCCGCTCCAGGTTTCGCCAGTCGCCTGGTTGCGGTACTTGGCCGCCACCTTGGACGACTTCGCCGTACCGGTCTTGGCCGCGCGCGCGGTCAGGTCGGCGACCGACAGGCCGTATTCCTGCATCAGCGACTTGACCTTGGCGATCGCGTCGGAACGCTCACGTTCCTGGGTTTCGGCGATTTGCTGTTCGAGGGCGGCCCGCTGGGCCAGGAGGTCTTTGAGCGATGCCATTTATGCAATTCCTCGCGTAGTTCAACAGCTCCCCGGAAAGGGATTGCCGCATTATAGGCAGGGAATCGAGTATCACCGCAAGGGGGTAAATGCCAAGTTCTCAGGCTGTCCCGCATTTCCTGGGGATTTCAGCGACGGTCTGTCAAAAATCGTGTCGGCCGTGGCACGAATTGGGGAGGGGAGTCCCTCGGGCGTGGGCGGGAAATGCCCTAAACCGGGGAGTGGCGGTGCATGCCGGGATGCACCGCCGCGGGGAAATCAGGCCGTCGGCGGCACATATCCGGCGGGTTGTTCCGCGCCGCCGCCGAAGAAGAACTGCTCCATCTGCCGCGCGAGGTATTGGCGGGCGCGCTGGTCCGCCAGATTCAGGCGGTTTTCGTTGACCAGCATGGTCTGGTGCTTCATCCAGGCCGCCCAGGCTTCCTTGGAGACGTTCTCATAGATGCGCTTGCCGAGTTCGCCGGGATAGACGGGAAAGTCCATGCCTTCGGCTTCCTTCTTCAGATAAACGCATTGCACGGTGCGGGCCATATCAAACCTCGATGTTCAGAAAGTGGGGGGAAGGGACGTCGCCGGGCGGGTTGCGCCGGCGGCGCCGGGTCAGCTGAGTTTCTTGACCAGGACCTGCGAGCGGCGGTCCCAGTTGTATTTGCGCTTGCGTTCCTCGGGCAGCCAGTTCGGGTCGACCGGCTGGAATCCGCGCTTGATGAACCAGTGCATGGTGCGCGTGGTCAGCACGAAGATGCTGGTCAGGCCCATCGCCTTGGCGCGCTGCTCGATGCGCTTGAGGATGCGCTCGCCGTCGCCCTGGCCCTGCACGGCGCTGGACACGGTGAGCGCGGCCATTTCGGCGGTGCGCGCTTCCTGGTAGGGATGCAGCGCCGCGCAGCCGAATATCACGCCGTCGTGCTCGATGACGGTATAGGACTCGATGTCGCGCTCGATTTCGCTGCGCTCGCGCTTGACCAGCGTGCCATCGCGCTCGAACGGTTCGATCAGCGCGATCAGGCTGCCGATATCGTCGTGGGTCGCCTCGCGCAGGCTTTCGAGTTTCTCGTCGACCACCATCGTGCCGATGCCGTCGTGGGTATAGACCTCCTGCAGGATCGCGCCGTCGACGGCGAAAGGCAGGATGTGCGAGCGCTCGACGCCCGATTCGCAAGCCTTCACGCAGTACTTCAGGTAGAAACCGACGTCGGTCGGCTGCGTCGGCGGCGGCAGTTTCGCGATCAGGCGTTTGGCGTCGGCCAGCGCGAGTTCCGTGTCGATCGCGCTTTCCGGATCGTCGGGGTTTTCGCGCACGCCCTCGACCTCGGTCATGAACAGCAGCTTGTCGGCCTGCAGCGCGATCGCGGTTTCGGTCGCGACGTCCTCCATCATCAGATTGAAGGCGTCGCCGGTGGGCGAGAAACCGAAAGGCGACATCAGCACGATGGCGCCGATATCGATGGCGCGCTGGATCGCGGCGGCATCGACGCGGCGCACGATGCCGGAGTGCTTGAAATCAACGCCGTCGACGATGCCCACGGGGCGCGCGGTCAGGAAATTGCCCGATACGACGCGCACCGTGGAATTGGCCATCGGGGTGTTGGGCAGGCCTTGCGAAAAGGCGGCTTCGATTTCGAAGCGCAATTGGCCGGCGGCTTCCTGGGCGCTGTCCAGCGCGATGCCGTCGGTGATGCGCATGCCGTGGCTGTATTGCGGCTGGTGGCCCTTGAGCGCGAGCTGCTCGTTGACCTGCGGGCGGAATCCGTGGACCAGCACGATCTTGATGCCCATCGCATGCATGATGGCCAGGTCCTGGACGAAGCTGTTGAGCTTGCCGGCCGCGATCATTTCCCCGGTCATCCCGACGACGAAGGTTTCTCCGCGATACGCATGGATATAAGGGGCCACCGCGCGAAACCACGGCACGAAGGTATGGGGGAAGACCAGGCTCATGGGCGCGGATTGTGCAACAGGCTGTCCCCCCAACGCGGCGGGAAGGTCACTTGCGGGACACCGTCCGGCGGCGGAGCATGGCGCCTCCACAACACCCCCCGGAGCGAGACGATGGAAGTCTTCAAGACCCATGGCGCCTTCAGCTGGTCGGAGCTGCTGACCACCGATCCGAAGAAGGCCTCGGAGTTCTACGGCAAGCTGTTCGGTTGGAAGATCGACGTGATGCCGATGCCCGGCGGGCCGGCGGACGCGCCGCCGTATTACCTGATCAAGACCGCCAAGGGCGGGGACGACGCGATCGGCGGGCTGATGGCCTGTCCGCAGCAGGGCATGCCACCGGCCTGGGGCGTGTACGTGACCGTCGACAACGTCGACGAGACGGTCGCGCAGGCCAAGGCGATGGGGGCCAAGGTGCTGATGGAGATCATGGAGGTGCCCACCGTGGGACGGATGGCGACGATCCAGGATCCGCAAGGAGCAGTGATCAACGTGATCACCTACGCCGAGATGCCTGCGTGAGTCTGCTGGCCCTCACCCCAACCCTCTCCCGCAAGCGGGCGAGGGAGTAATACCCGGCGGCGATCGCTCCTTCTTACACCCTCGCCCGCTTGCGGGAGAGGGAGGGGTGAGGGCCAGCGGCCTCGCTGAGTCAACTGCTCCAGCAGCCTGACGACCGGCTCCCGCTTGCGGGGCGCGAGATAATCCGCGCCCCGTGAGTCAGAACACCAACGCCCCCGCCCCGGCGGCTCCGAAGACGGATCGCGCCCCGCGTCCGCCGCGCCGCCCGCGCCAGCAGGCCGCTCCTCGGCCTCCCGCTCCCGCCAACCCGATCCCGCCGATCGAGTTCCCCGAATCGCTGCCCGTCTCCGGCCGCCGCGAGGAGATCATGCGGGCGCTCGCCGAGCACCAGGTCGTGATCGTCTGCGGCGAGACCGGCTCGGGCAAGACCACGCAGTTGCCCAAGATCGCGCTGGCCATGGGCCGCGGACGCGGCAACGGCGGCGGCCTGATCGGCCATACGCAGCCGCGCCGCATCGCCGCCTCCAGCGTCGCCAAGCGCATCGCCGAGGAGCTCAAGTCGCCGCTGGGCGACGTGGTCGGCTACAAGGTCCGCTTCCAGGACCGGCTGCAGCCCGGCGCCTCGGTCAAGCTGATGACCGACGGCATCCTGCTGGCCGAGACCCAGACCGATCCGCTGCTCCAGGCCTACGACACGCTGATCATCGACGAGGCCCACGAACGCAGCCTCAACATCGATTTCCTGCTCGGCTACCTGCGCGAGATCCTGCCGCGCCGGCCCGACCTGAAGGTCATCGTGACCTCGGCCACCATCGACGCGGACCGCTTCGCGCAGCACTTCGCGTCGGCCAAGGGACCCGCGCCGGTGCTGATGGTCTCCGGCCGGCTGTTCCCGGTCGAGCAGCGCTACCGCCCCTTCGAGGAGTCCCGCGAGTACGACGTCAACGACGCCATCTGCGACGCGGTCGACGAGCTCTGGCGCGAAGGGCGCGGTGACGTGCTGGTCTTCCTGCCCGGCGAGCGCGAGATCCGCGAGGCCGCCGAGGCGCTGCGCAAGCACCACCCGCCCGGCGTGGAGGTGCTGCCGCTGTTCGCGCGTCTGTCCGAGCAGGAGCAGAACCGCGTCTTCCAGCCGCATGGCCAGCCGCGCATCGTGCTGGCGACCAACGTCGCCGAGACCTCGCTGACCGTGCCCGGCATCCGCTACGTGATCGATCCCGGCCTGGCGCGCGTCAAGCGCTACAGCTACCGCAACAAGGTCGAGCAGCTGCAGATCGAGAACATCAGCCAGGCCGCCGCCAACCAGCGCGCCGGCCGCTGCGGCCGCGTCAGCAACGGCATCTGCGTGCGGCTCTACGAGGAGAAGGACTTCCTCGGCCGGCCGCGCTTCACCGATCCGGAAATCCTGCGCAGCTCGCTGGCCGGCGTGATCCTGCGGATGAAGGCGCTGCATCTGGGCCAGGTCGAGGACTTCCCCTTCATCGAGCCGCCGCCGCGCAAGGCCATCGCCGACGGCTACCAACTGCTCAACGAGCTGGGCGCCGTCGACGAGCGCAACGAGCTCACGCCCATGGGCAACGAGCTGTCCAAGCTCCCGCTGGACCCGCGCGTGGGCCGCATGATCCTGGAGGCGCGCAAGCGCGACGCGCTCAGCGAGATCCTGATCATCGCCAGCGCGCTGTCCGGCCAGGATGTGCGCGACCGCCCGGCCGAGCAACAGCAGCAGGCCGACGAGAAGCACAAGAAGTTCGACGACGAGAAGTCGGAATTCATGGGCTATCTGAAGCTGTGGAAGTGGCTCGGCGAGGCCAAAGGCGGGGAAGGGGAGCACAAGCTCTCTGTCCGCAAGCAGGAGCAGCTGCTGCGCGACAACTTCGTCAGCCCGCGCCGCGTGCGCGAGTGGCGCGACATCTACTCGCAGCTGCACGCCGTGGTGGCCGAGCACGGCTGGCGCCTGAACGGTGCGCCGGCGACCTACGAGCAGGTCCATCTGTCGATGCTCGCGGGCCTGCTGGGCAACATCGGCGTCAAGGCCGATGACGACGACTGGTACCTGGGCGCGCGCGGCATCAAGTTCTGGCGCCATCCCGGCGCGCACCTGAGCAAGAAGCCGGGCCGCTGGATCGTCGCGGCGGAGCTGGTCGATACGACGCGGCTGTTCGGACGCGGCATCGCGGCGATCGAGCCGCAATGGCTGCCGGGCATCGCCGGCCACCTGATCAAGACCCAGCTGCTGGAGCCGCACTGGGAGAAGAAGGCCGCGGAGGTCGTGGCGCTGGAGCGCGCGACGCTCTACGGCATCGTGCTCTACAACAACAAGCGCGTGAACTTCGGCCGCATCGACGCCGCCGCCGCGCGCGAGATCTTCATCCGCGAGGCGCTGGTCAATGGCGACTGGGAGACTCGGCTGCCCTTCCTGGCGCACAACCAGAAGCAGATCGCCAAGGTCGAGGAGCTGGAGCACAAGTCGCGCCGGCAGGACGTGCTGGTCGATGACGAACTGATCCACGCCTTCTACGACCAGCAGCTGCCGGCCGACGTGTACTCGGGCGCGACGCTGGAGAAGTGGTACCGCGAGGCCAGCAAGGCCGATCCCAAGCTGCTGCACCTGAGCCGCGACGAGCTGATGCGGCACGAGGCCGCCGGCGTCACCAGCAATGCGTTCCCGAAGACGATCCGGCTGGGCGGCGTCGATTGCACGGCGACCTACCTGCATCAGCCCGGCGACGCGCGCGACGGCCTGACCGTCACCGTGCCGATCTACGCCTTGAACCAGGTCAGCGACGAGCGCACCGACTGGCTGGTGCCCGGCATGCTCGAGGCCAAGGTCACCGCGCTGCTCAAGAGCCTGCATCAGAAACCGCGCGCGCGGCTGACGCCGTTGCCCGAGTTTGTCGCCGAGTTCGTCGAGCTGCATCCCTTCGCCCAGGGCAACCTGGTCGAGGTGCTGCTCAAGGCGGTGAAGGAGCGCACGCAGCTGGCGGTCCAGCGCAACGACTTCAAGCTCGAGCAGGTGCCCGCTCACCTGTTCATGAACCTGCGCGTCGTCGACGAGCACGGCCGCCAGCTTGGCCAGGGCCGCAACCTGGCCACGCTCAAGGCGGAACTCGGCGGCCAGGCCCGCTCCGCCTTCCAGGCCCTCGCCGCGCTGAAGCTGCAAACCTCGACCCCGTCGACCGACACCGCCACCAGCGCCGATGCCCGCACCGACGCCGGCGCAGGCACAGGCAAGGCCGCAGGCGCTGCCGCTGGTGCGGGCGCGGGTCTCAACTCCCTCTCCCGCTCGCGGGAGAGGGCAGGGGTGAGGGCAGCGTCCGCCGAAGGACCAGCCTCCTCCTCAGCCGCTCAACCCTCCCACGGCATCAAGGCCACGGTGGCTCCACCGCCCAAGCCCGCCGCCGAAGCGACGAAGACCTTCACCGCCTGGACCTTCGGCGAGCTCCCCGAGTTGATGGAGATCCGCAAGGGCGCCCAGACCCTGATCGGCTTCCCGGCGCTGATCGACAAGGGCGCGCACGTCGAGATCGAGGTCTTCGACGAACCCGAGCTCGCCGCCGCGAAGCACCGCGCCGGCCTGCGCCGCCTGATCGCGCTGCAGCTCAAGGAGCCGCTGAAGTACCTCGAGAAGAACATCCCCGACCTGACCCAGATGGCGGTCGCCTACATGAGCCTGGGCACGGCCGAGGAACTGCGCGACCAGATCGTCGCCGTGGCGCTGGACCGCGCCTTCCTCGCCGACCCGCTCCCCACCGATGAATTCAGCTTCAAGGCCCGCGTCGAGGAAGGCCGCGCGCGGCTCAACCTGATCGCGCAGGAAGTGGCGCGGCTGGCGTTCAACGTCCTGATCGAGTACCAGGGCGCGCTGCGCAAGCTCAAGGACACGCGCTCGGCCTCCAAGGAAGTCGTCGATGACATCCAGTCCCAGCTGCAGCGCCTGATGCCCAAGCGCTTCGTGCTGCAGACGCCCTGGAGCCAGCTGCAGCACTTCCCGCGCTACCTCAAGGCGATCACGCTGCGGCTGGACAAGCTGCGCGCGGACGCGGCGCGCGACGCCAAGCTGCTGTCGGAGCTGCGGCCGCTGGAGCAGCGCTGGTCGCGACGCGTGGCGGACCTCAAGGGCACGCCGGATGCCCGGATCGACGACTTCCGGTGGCAGCTGGAGGAGCTGCGGGTGAGCCTTTTCGCACAGGAACTGAGAACGCCGCAGCCGGTGAGCGTCAAGCGCCTGGAAAAGGTGTGGTCCCAGTTACAAAACTGAGCGGAGAATCGCCCCTACTTCTCCAGGCGAGGACATCGGGTTTTCGGTCCAATCCAAGCTACAAAAGGTCCGTGGCCCCCGCACCACCGGGTGTCGCTCATCGCTCGTGTCTGACAACAACACAACATCCACCGCCGCCCCGATGCGGCGCTTCGGCCGCTTCGAGCTGCGCGCGCTCCTGCACAAGAGCCAGCGCTCGATGCTGTGGGTGGTGTTCGACCCGGCGTCGGGCCAGGACATGTACCTGATGATGCCGCGCGAGAAGCCCAACAGCGAGGCGGCGATGCTGCACTGGCTGAAGACGGTGGACGGGGCCTCGCGGATCCATCATCCCAACCTGGCCCATGTCATCGAGACCGGCCGCGTCGATCCCTGGCCCTATGTCGCTTACGACCGCGCCCTCGGCGAGACGCTCGAGGAGCGCCTGGCGCGTGGCGGTCCGCCGCTGCCGCTGGACGCGGCCGGCTGGGCCGCGCAGGCGCTCGAGGGTCTGGCCTTCGCCCACGAGGCCGGCCATGCGCACCGCGACATCCAGCTCGCCCACCTCGTCGTCGACGGCTCGAACCATGTGCGCGTGCTGGGCCTGGAAGTGGCGCAGGAGATCGTCCCCGCGAGCGCCGACTTCAACGCCGCCACCCGCCGCGCGGTGCGCGAGGCGGCTGAAGAGGATGTCGTCAGCATCGGCCTGCTGCTGCACCGGCTGCTGACCGGCAAGCCGGTGCTGGACGAGCCCGACCTGCAGGCCGTGTTGCAGCGCATGCAGCCGCAGGGCCACGAACTGGTGCGCCTGGGCTGGGAAACCCCGTACCCGATCCCCGAGCCGCTGCGCGCGATCGTCAACCGCGCCAGCGACCGCCAGACGCGCCAGCGTTATCACCTGGCGCGCAGCTTCTGGCGCGCGCTGGACGGCTGGCGCCAGTCGGCCGAGCAGGACGACGGCGGCCCGATCGCGCTGCTCAAGGACAAGATGCAGCGCTTCGGCCATCTGCCCAGCACCTCGACGCGGCTGGTGACGACGGTGGCCTCGTCCTCGATGGAATCGCAGCACGGCAGCCAGCTCGCCGCGATGGCGCTCAAGGACATGGCGCTGTCGCTGGAGCTGATCCGGCGCGTCAACAACGCGCTGCGGCAGCAGGGCCCGACCAGCGGCGGCACGGTGCTGAACCTGCAGCGCGCGATCGCGATGCTGGGCCTGAACGGGCTGGAGGACGCGGCCCGCGCGCTCAAGCCCTGGCCCGGCCCGATGAACGACGGCCAGGCGCAGTTCATGCAGAGCGTGATGCGCCGCGTGCAGCGCGCCGGCCAGGTGTCGCAGGCGCTGCGGCCGGCGGGCTATGACGGCGAGGTCGTGTATCTGATCTCGCTGATGCAGAACCTGGGCCGGCTGCTGGTGCAGTACCACTTCCCGGACGACGCGCAGCAGATCCGCCAGTTGCAGGTCGCGCCCGAGGCGACCGAGGACAACCCCAATCCGCGCGGCATGAACGAGCAGTCGGCCGCCTACGCGGTGCTGGGCTGTGACCTGGAAAGCCTGGGCCTGGCGGTGGCCCGCTACTGGGGCCTGGGCGACGAACTGCAGCACATGATGCGCCGCCAGCCGCAGGAGGCGCCGGTGCGCCATGCCGATGGCGACATCGAGCTGCTGCGCCTGACCTGCAGCCTGGCCAACGAGCTGGTGGACGCGCTGGCCGCGCCGGAGCGCAAGCGGCAGGCGGCGATCGAGCTGGCGACGCGGCGTTATGCGCGCGCGCTCGGTCTGGGCCTGCGTGAGATCTACGACGCGCTCGGCGCCAGCGGCGCGATCGCCGACGCCGGCGACAGCGGCCTGGGCGCGATGACCGATCCGTCGATCGGCGCGGCCGCGACCGCGGCGCCGCGCTCACGGCTGCGGGAGCGCGCTGAATCGGGCGCCCCGGCGAGCGTGCCGGCGGCGGCTCCGTCCGCCGGGGCGGCGCCCTCGGCCACCGCGCCGGCCTCGTCGTCCCTGACGACGCCCCCGCCAGGGACGCGCATGCCCGAGCCCGGCAAGGACCGCCCATGACCGCCATGCCGCCCGCCGTCGGGCGCTTCAAGCCGCTGCGCAGCCTGGGGCAGGGCGCCCAGGCGACGGTGTGGCTGGCCCATGATCCGCGGCTGGACCGCGAGGTGGCGCTGAAGGTGCTGACGCAGGCGGTGGACCGCGCCAGCGTCGATGCCTGGCTGCATGAGGCGCGCGCGGTCAGCCGCTTGACGCATCCCAACATCGTGCCGGTCTTCGAGGCCGACATCGAGGCGGGCCAGACCTACATGGTCTTCGAGTACGTGCCCGGCGGCACGCTGACCGAGCGCCTGCGCCAGCGCGGCCGCCTGCCCGCGCGCGAGGCGGTGACGCTGATGCTGGGCATCCTGGACGGGCTGCACGCGGCCCACCAGGCCGGCGTCGTGCACCGCGACCTGAAACCGTCCAACATCCTGATCGACTCGACCGGCCGGCCCAAGGTGATGGACTTCGGCATCGCCGGACGCGTGGCCGCTGGCGGCACCGCGGCCAGGCCCAACCGCATCGTCGGCACGCCGGGCTACATCTCGCCGGAGGCGGCGCGCGGCGATGCGCCCTCGCCGGTGATGGACGTGTTCGCGGCGGCCGTGATGCTCAGCGAGATGCTGTCCGGCCAGCGCCTGAACTACGACCCCGATCCGTGGCGCGCGGTGCGCCGCGCGATGGAGCAGACGCTGGACCCGCCCGCGGACCTGGGCCCGGACAGCGACGACGCGCTGCGCGCCGTGCTGCTGCGCGGCCTGGCGCGCGAGTCGGCGCAGCGCTGGTCCGATGCCAAGGCCTTCCACGACGCGCTGGCCGCCTGGCTGCATCCCGCCGGCGAGGCCCCCGACGCGGGCGAGGGCGGCAACGCCACGCTGGAGTTCCTGCTGCGCCGCATGCGCCATCGCAGCGACTTCCCGGCGATGGCCGATTCGGTGGCGCGCATCCAGCGCATGACCCAGTCGGAGAACGAGAGCCTCACCACGCTCTCCAACGAGATCCTCAAGGACGTCGCGCTGACCAACAAGCTGCTGCGGCTGGTCAACACGGTGCAGTTCAGCCACGCCGGCGGCGGGCACATCAGCACGGTGTCGCGCGCGGTGGCGCTGGTGGGCTTCGGCGGCATCCGCAACCTGGCGCTGTCGCTGGTGCTGCTGGAGCGCATGGAGAACAAGCATCACGCGCAGCGCCTCAAGGAGGAGTTCCTGCGCGCGCTGATGGCGGGCTCGCTGGCGCGCGAGCTGTGCCTGGTGCCGCGCGAGAACGAGGAGTCCTTCCTCGCCACGATGTTCCAGGGGCTGGGTCGTCTGCTGGCCGAGTTCTACCTGCCCGAGGAAGCGCAGCAGGTGCGCCGCGTCGTGCGGCCCGAACGCGGCATGGGCGAGCAGGCCGCGCCGCCGATGAGCGAGGCGGCGGCCTCGGCGCAGGTGCTGGGACTGAGCTACGAGAGCCTCGGGCTGGGCGTGGCGCGGCAGTGGGGCTTCCCCGACAGCCTGCAGCGCAGCATGCAGCGGCCCGACGGCGACGCGCCGGCGCGGCTGGTCGAGCATTCGACGGACCGCATGCGCTGGCTGGGCCGCGCCAGCAACGACGTGGCCGACGTGATCCTGAACAGCGATCCGGCCGAGGCCCATGCCAAGGTGCGCGCGATGGCGCAGCGCTACGCACGCGCGCTGGGCGTCGAGGCCAAGGCCTTCGAGGCCGCGGCCGACCAGGCGCGGCAGCGGCTGACGCAGCTGGCGCAGGCGATGGACATCAAACTGGCGAAGAACTCGCCCGCGCAGCGGCTGCTGGCGCCGCTGACGCCGTCGGCGGAGGATTCGCTGTCGCCGCACCAGCTGCAGGCGACGATGGTCGAGGGGGCGCCGGCGGGCGGCGTCATCTCGGCGGAGCAGGCGGCGGCGACGCTGGCCGCCGGCATCCAGGACATCACCAACGCGATGGTGGAGAGCTTCAAGCTCAACGAGATCCTGCGGATGATCCTGGAGACGATGTACCGCGGGCTGGGTTTCCGGCGGGTGATCTTCTGCCTGCGCGATCCCAAGACCGAGACGCTGACCGGCCGCTTCGGCCTGGGCGAGGGCGTCGAGGCGGTGGTGCCGAGCTTCCGCGTGCCGCTGCGGGTCATGCCCGGCATGCCGGCCGACCTGTTCACGGCCATCTGCACCAAGGGCGTGGACACCCTGATCGCCGATGCCTCGCAACCCAAGATCGCCGAGCGGCTGCCGGCGTGGTTCCTGAGCGGCGCGAAGGCGCACAGCTTCCTGATCCTGCCGATGGCGCTGCGCGGCGCGCCCTTCGCGATGATCTACGCGGACAAGCCCGAGCCGGGCAGCGTGGTGCTCGACGAGAAGCAGCTCTCGCTGCTGCGCACGCTGCGCAACCAGGCCGTGATGGCCTTCAAGCAGGCGAACTGAGCCCGGCCCGCTTCGCGGGAGGCGCCGCCGCTGTTCGTGAGCGGCTTCACGGATCGTCCTTCCGGGCAGGGCCGCGGCCCGCGAAACCTTGATATTTCCGGCCGAACCGCGCTGCCGGGCCCTCATGGCTTGTCACTGACGCGCCGCCATGCATCAGCTATGGCGACGACAGTCATCCATGAAGGGAAATCCAATGAAGCACGAATTGAAGAAGACGCTGGTCCTGCTGCCGCTGGTGGCCGCGCTGGCGGCCTGTGGCGGCGGCGGGGGCGACAGCACCCCCGTCGACACGACCCGGAGCGCGGACGGCGCGGGCGCGGGCACCGGCCAGCCGGCCACCGACGGCGACACCAAGGACACGCCGGCCAAGCCCGCGGTGGAGGAGCTGTTCCACCTCTCGCCTCGTGGCACGACCGCGCGCTATCTGCTGCTCGGCACCAGCCTGCAATCCACCGGGGCGCTGGAGACCCTCGAGCAGCAACCGACGGGCGGCGTCGTGGCGATGAACGCCCACACGCTGACGGGCCCGGACCTGTCGGTGGCGGACATCGCCGGCGACGAGACCTTCGCGCAGGGCCGGTGGGCCAAGGGCACGGCGCTGGCCGCCGGCAGCACCTCGACCCTCGGGGGCGCGCGCAACCCCACCTATCACTACGTCGTCCACCTCGCCGCGACCCATTTCCCGGCCGGCGGCACGCTCCGGTGCGATGCCGGCACGTTCACGCGGCCCACGGTCATCAGCAACCCCTCGGCGCCGGCGCTCGGTGTCGCGACGGGGGCGGCCGCACTGAGCTTCAACGACGCGGGCGCCGTGGTCGACGTGTCGCTCACCGCGACTGCCGGTCACCGCACCGGCACGGTGTCGACGACCGGACGAACGATCGCACCCGGCGCTTCGGCCGTCACCGGGAACTTCTTCAGCCAGGGCGACGGGATGATGCTGACGCTGGGCGACAGCGGCAACGGCAAGTTCCGCATCATCGCGGCCTATGAAGTGACGGCGGGCGGCGACGCGGCCTACCGCGGCATCGCCACCTTCCTCTGCGCGCGATGACCCTCCGGGCGGGCCCCGTCGGCCCGCCTGCTCGATCGAAGCCGCGCGAGCATCGCCTTTGACATTTCCCTTCATTCTTCGCTCCATGCGAGCGAGCGTCCCTCTCCATTCCGCGACTAACCGCCCCGCCGTGCAGCCGCACGGCGACCACGAACATCAACGATTGGAGATCTCATGAAAGCTGGAATGACGAAAGCCCTGGCGGTGCTGCCGCTGATCGCGGCACTGGCGGCCTGCGGCGGCGGTGGTGGTGGAGATTCGGGGCCGGCCACGCCCACGGGACTGCAGAGCACCGGCGATACCAGTCGCCCCAAGGTGAAGGCGGCTTTCGTGAAAGGTCAGACGGCGCGCTACCTGATGATCAGTTCGTCCTCGCAGAACGCGGGCCGGCTCGAGACCATCGAGCAGCAGACGACGGGCGAGGTCATCACGATGAATGGCAACGCGCTCAGCGGCATCGACCGCGCGATCGCGGACGTCGCCGGCGACGTGTCCTTCGCCATCGGACGCTGGACCCACGGATCGACCGTGATCGGCAGCAGCACGAAGACCCTCGGCGCGACCGGCACCGCCGTCCATTACGCGGTGTACAACGCGCCCGACGCGCTCCCCACGAGCGGGAGCTTCTCCTGCGACGCGGGCCAGTTCACCGTGCCCACCCTGGACGTCGCCCCCGGCACCGAGGTCGGGCAGGCCAAGGGCTCGGCCTCGCTGAGCTTCGACGCCTCGGGCGCGCAGCTGGATGCGTCGATCACCGTGACGCTGGCCGACGGCAGCGCCGGCACGGAATCCGCCACCGGGCGCAGGCTGAGCTCGCCGACGACGATCACCTACACCGGCGGCATGCTGGGCGGCTCGTCCGGCCTGCAGCTCACCACGGCGCAGGGCCTGGATGCCAGCAAGCAGGCGGTGATCGTCGGGTATGTGGTGAAGGTCGGCGCGAGCAAGTACCGCGGCGTCGCGATCTTCAACTGCTCGAAGTGAGCCCGAAGTGAGCCCGAAGAGGCGGCGCCCGTGAGGGACGCCGCCGCTGACGAAGCCGGCCTTGAGCCGGCTTCGTCGTTCAAGGGAAACAGGAAAGAGGGACGAGGGCTCAGCGGCGGGGGCCGTAATGACCCGGGATCCAGCGCCGGCCTCCGCCGCGCGTGTCCCAGTAGCCATCGATCCAGATCGTGCCGGTGACGGGCACGACTTCCGTGTAGCCGGGGCCCCGGTCGTAGCCGTAATAACGATGCGCCGGGACCACGACGCAGCCGGTCAGGCTCGCGACCAGCGGCGCGGCGGCCAGGGCGAGCAGCAAGGGACGAAATGTGCGCATGAGGAACCTCCAGCGGGTCTGCATGCGTGTGAGAACGTACCGCCGCGGTGCCCCGCTGACGCGCCGGGCCGGACATTACCGGACCGACAACAAGTAACGGCGCGTGCCATAGTGCGCCGATGCTGACCGTCCACCACCTCAACAACTCCCGCTCGCAGCGGGTCCTGTGGCTGCTCGAGGAACTCGGGCTTCCCTACGAGATCAAGCCCTACCAGCGCGATCCCAGGACGAAGCTCGCGCCGCCCGAGCTGCGCGCCGTGCATCCGCTGGGCAAGTCGCCGGTGATCAGCGACGGGGGCCTGGTGATCGCCGAGTCCGGCGCGATCCTGGAGTACCTCGTCGACCGCTACGGCGAAGGCCGCTTCAAGCCGGCGGCCGGCACGCCCGAGGCGCTGCGCTACCGCTACTGGATGCATTACGCCGAGGGTTCGGCGATGCCGCCGCTGCTCCTGAAGCTGGTCTTCGACCGCATCGAACGCGCGCCCGTGCCGTTCTTCGTGAAGCCAATCGCCCGGGGCATCGCGGCGAAGGCCAAGGCGAGCTTTGTCCAGCCGCAGATCGACAACCACATGAACTACCTTGAAGCGGAACTCGGTCGAAGCCCCTGGTTCGCCGGCGCGGACTTCAGCGCTGCCGACGTGCAGATGAGCTTCCCGCTCGAGGCCGCGGCGCAGCGTGGCGGCGCCGTGGCACGGCAGCCGCGCATCACCGAATTCCTCCAGCGCATCCATGCCCGGCCCGCCTACCAGCGGGCGCTCGAGCGCGGCGGTCCCTACGCGCTGGCCTGAGCGGGCGGTCATCCCCTGGATGACGGATGCGCGGGGGAGGCGCGGGTGCCAGACTGCCGCCGTCCGGGTCCCCCCGGCGGGAGTGCGCCATGTCCTTCCTCACGCCCTCGCAGATCCGCACCGCCCAGGCGATCGTCAATCTCTTCGAGACCGGTCATGTGCTGGGCGACTACGGCCAGGTGACCGTGCTGGAGGGCGATCCGGGGCGGCTGACCTATGGCCGCTCGCAGACGACCCTGGGGTCGGGCAAGCTGGTCGAACTGCTGCGGCAGTACGCCGGCAACCCGGGCGCGCAGTTCGGGGCCGCGATCGGCGACTGGCTGCCGGCCCTGGCGGCCGCCGGCGCGGCGCTCGACACCGACCAGCGCCTGCACAACCTCCTGCGCGCCTGCGCCGACGACCCGGTGATGCGCGAGACGCAGGACCTCTTCTTCGACGAGCACTTCTGGCAGCCCGCCGCACGTGCGGCCGGGAAGCTGGGCATCGTGTCGGCGCTGGGCACGGCGGTGGTCTACGACAGCTTCGTGCACGGCTCCTGGGCGCGGATCCGCGCGGCCACCGACGCGCAGGTCGGCGCGACCGCGCAGGCGGGCGAGCAGGCCTGGATCGACGCCTACGTGCGGGTGCGCCGCCAATGGCTGGCCACGCACAGCATCGCGATCCTGCGCGGCACGGTCTACCGGATGGATGCGTTCCGGCGGCTGATCGACCTCGGCCAATGGGGCCTGCCCTTGCCGCTGGTGGTGCGCGGCGCCGAGATCTCGATGACGACGCTCAACGGCACGCCGCCCGGCTGCTACGACGGGCCGGCGCCCGGCAGCCGCGCGCTGTCGGTCCAGGCGCCGCTGCAGCGCGGGCTCGACGTGCGGCGGGTGCAGCTCGCGCTGTCCGGGCTGGGCGCGGACGTCAAGGCGGATGGCGTCTTCGGTGGCGCCTCGATGCGCTGCGTCCAGGAGGTGCAACGCACGCGCGGCCTGCCGGCGACCGGCGTGGCCGACATCGCCTTCATCGGCGCGCTGCTCGGCTGAGGCGCGTCGCCATGCGCGCGCCGGCCGATCCGTCGCTGCGTCCGCGGGCCGGTCGGCCGCGGCGACGGTCCTGCGTGGCGCGTCCCGTGCCGGCTCGTCGCGCCGACGCGCGCCGGCGAGCACGGCCCGCGGTGGCGATCGCGTCTTCGCGTCGCCGAGCGGGGTGGCCGCGCTGCGCGGCGGGTCGACCCGTGCGCCGGCCGTCACCGTGCCGGAGGAGCCGTCCGTCCCGCTCGTCACGGTGGCGGCCGCTATAGTCCCGCCTCCTCCGCATTCCTGCCGGCGTCCGCCGGTGACCGTCGCCGTTCATGCCCATCGCCGACATCCGCGCGGCGATCGAGGCCGAACTGGCCGCGACGCCCGAGTTCTACGACTTCCGCGTGCTCCGCAGTGAGCCGGAAGGTGCGTGCTGGCGGGTGACGCTCGAGGCGGGCTACGTCTACGCCGAGGGCCAGCGGCCCGGGCAGGCGTCGGCGCAGACGTTGCTCGACGAGCGGCTGGAGGGCGCGTCCGCCTGGTGGGGTGCGCCGGCCAAGGGCGGCGCGAGCGTGCGGGCGGTGGTGGTCGAGGACGACCAGCTCGTGCTGCAGGACGCGAGCGCGCCGCCGCCGGGGGAGGGGCACCTGATCCGGATCTATCCGCCGCGCTTCCTGCAGGCCGTGGCCGACGCCTGGCGCGATGACGCCTGGGCGCGCCGCGCCGCGGACTGCTGGCCGGGCCTGTCCGCGCCCGCGGCTCATCCGCCCGGACCGCGCCTGGACGGCTCGCCGTTCCGCTGGCTGCGGCCGGCGCAGCGACAGGCGCTCGGCTTGGTTGCCTTCGAGGATGCCTTCCTGTGGGGACCGCCCGGCACCGGCAAGACGACGACGCTGGGCGTGCTGGTCGCCGAGTACCTGGACCGCTGCCCCGCGGCGCGGGTGCTGCTGCTGTCGACCACCAACCAGGCGGTCGACCTGGCGACGCTGGCGGTGGACAAGGCGCTCCAGAAGGGCCGCCGCGAGGCCTTGCGCGGGACGATCCGCCGGCTCGGCTCGCGGTTCGATGCCCAGGCCTATGCCGGTCGCGAGCACTTGATCCCAAGTCCCGGCACCCCGTCGCAGCAGGTGCTGCGGCAGTGCCGGCTCGCCACGATGACGACGACGCGCGCGGTCTTCACGCTGAAGACCCTGCGCGAGCTCGCTTCACCCGATGCGCCGCCGGAAGCGTTGACGGCGATGCCGCCCTTCGACCTGGTGGTCTTCGACGAGGCGAGTCAGGTCAGCCTGGCCCATGCGCTCGCGCTGATGCCGCTGGGGCGGGCGCGCCTCTTCGCCGGCGATCCGCGGCAGCTGTCGCCGGTGCTGCGCGGCGACGACCGGCTGGCGCGGCTCTGGCTGGGGCGGTCGCCGTTCGCGGCCATGCCGGGTGGCGGGCGGGGCGGGGCCGCGGTGGCGATGCTCGACGAGCAGTCGCGCATGGCGCCGCCGATCGGCGCGCTGGTCAGCGACCTGTTCTACGACGGCGCGCTGCGCGTGGCCGAGGAGGCGTTGGCGTCGGCGGACTGGCAGGCTGCGCGCTCGCGCGCGCTGGGGGACATCCCGGCGGAGGTCCATGTGGCGGTGCGGCGCGTGACGCGGGAAGGCGGCTGGTCCGCCAAGGACCGCGGGCCGATCCGAAGGGAGTCGGCCGACGCGATCGCGGCCACCATCGCCGAGGCGCTGGCCAGCGGCGCCTGGGCGCCGCACGAGCTCATCGTGCTCACGCCCTTCCGCGCGCAGCGCGCGCTGATCCGGCAGCGCCTGGCGGCGGCGGGCGTCGACGAGGGGGTGCGGGTCAGCACCGTGCACCGCGCGCAGGGCAGCGAGGCGCCGGTGGTGTTCTTCGATCCGGCCGATGAGACCCAGCCCTTCCTGCGCACGGACGAGGCGCGGCGCTTGCTCAACGTCGCGCTGAGCCGCGCGCAGGCGAAGGTGGTGATCTACCTGTCGCCGGCGGACCTGACGAACGAGGTGCTCGCGCCCATCGTCCAGCGCCTGCGGCTGGCCGGCGATGCGCGCGAGGCGGTGCCGCTGTCGACGCTCGCCCGGGCGGCGGACTTTCCCTTCAACACGCGCGGGTTGCGGATCGCCGCGGGACGGTTGGTCGGCGAGGTCGACCGCATCGCCGCGGATGGCGCCCGCTTCTGGGTCATCCACGAGAAGAGCGGCAACGCGGTGGAGATCGACGCGGCGTTCTGGCGGGAGCGGGCGAGGCCGGTGTGAGCGCCCCATGAAAAACGCCCCGCGAGCGGGGCGTTTCGATCCGGCGGTCGGCCGGGAATCAGACCGGCACGCGGCGCAGCATTTCCACGCCGACGTCGCCGTTGGCGACTTCGCGCAGCGCGGTCACGCCGGGCTTGTTCTTCGACTCCAGCTTCGGCGCGTGGCCTTGGCTCAGCATGCGGGCGCGATAGGTCGCGGCGAGCACCAGCTGGAAGCGGTTCGGGATCTTGGTCAGGCAGTCTTCGACGGTGATGCGGGCCATGCGGGTTCCTGAGGGGACGGGGTTACTCAATGAGGTCGAGCGCGCGGAACACGGTCGACCGGTTGCGGCGCTGGGTCGCGTATTTTAGCCGCTGCGCCTGGACGATGGCCTTCAGGTCGAAAAGCGCCGTCTCGAAGACGGCATTGATGACCACGAAATCGAAGTGTTTCGCCTGCGCGACTTCCTCCCGGGCGGTCTGCATCCGCTTGGCGATCACCGCTTCCTCGGTGTCGCCGCGCCGGACCAGGCGCTGCTTCAGTTCCTCCCAGCTCGGCGGCAGGATGAAGATCAGCACCGCATGCGGGAACAGCTGCTTGATCTGCAGCGCGCCCTGGTAATCGATCTCCAGCACGACGTCGTCGCCATGCGAGATGCGCGCCTCGATCGCCGCGCGGGAGGTGCCGTAGAGGTTGTCGTGGACCTGCGCCCATTCGAAGAACTCGCCGCGGTCGACCATGGCCCGGAATTCCTCCGGGGTGACGAACAGGTATTCGCGGCCGTGCTGTTCCTGGCCGCGCGGCGCGCGCGAGGTGTGCGAGACGGAGACGCTCAGCTTGGCGTCCAGTTCCAGCAGCGCCTTGACGAGGCTGGATTTGCCGGCACCGCTGGGGGCGGCGACAACGAAGAGATTGCCCGGGTATTCCATCGCGCGATTTTATAGAGGACGGCGTGAAGGCCTCGACAGGCCGCCCGGCGGCGGGCCGCGGCGACCGCGCACTCGTTCACGCCGACGCAGGCGCGGGGCGCCGATCCGCAATACTGGCGCGATGCAGCAGATCGATTTCATGGAGAGCCCGGTCCTCGTGGCGCGGCAGCTCATCGGGTGGACGGTGCTGGTGGATGGTGTCGGCGGCGTCATCGTCGAGACCGAGGCCTATGACCAGGACGACGAGGCCTCGCATTGCTTCGTCGGCCTGACGCCGCGCAACGCGGCGATGTTCGGCCCGCCGGGGCATGCGTACGTGTACCCGAGCTACGGCCTGCACTGGTGCCTGAACTTCGTGTGCCGTCCCGAGGGCCACGGCGCCGGCGTGCTGATCCGCGCGCTCGAACCGACGCATGGCATCGACCGCATGGCCGAACGACGCGGGACCACGTTGCCGCGCCTGCTCGCCTCGGGGCCGGGGCGGGTCGGGGAGGCCCTGGGCATCGATCGCTCGCTGGGCGGGGCTTCGCTCGACGCGCCGCCGTTTCAACTGCTGCCGCCGTCGCGCCAGGCCGAGGTGCTTTGCGGGACCCGCATCGGCATCAGCAAGGCGGTCGATCGCCCCTGGCGTTTTGTCGCGGCGGGCTCGCGCTTCCTCAGCAAGCCGATGAAGGGGTAGGGCCCCGCACGCGCGTGGGAGGTCTTCATTGACCCAGAAAAAACACCCCGGACGTTGCCGTCCGGGGTGAATGAGTTGCGTGTGAGGGGACTCGCACGACAACCCCTGGAACTGCCTGTCCGCGTCGCTTCAGTCGGCGCGCCGATGCTTTCGCCTGACGACTGCTTGAAACGCGAGCGGAAGGACCTCGAGACCGAGGGCCGCTCCTCTCAGAAGCTGTACTGCGCGGACACCGCCAGGATGTCGCTGCCCACCTTGTAGGTCCCTTGCAGCGTGCTGGCAGAAGGCGAGGTGAGATTGACGCTGGTGTCCTTGATGAAGAGGTGGGTGAAGCCGATGCTGTAGGCGAGCTGCTTGCTTGCTCGCCAGGTCGCGCCGAGCGACAACCACCTGCGGCTCACATCGGGAACGCGCACATCCCGCACGGCATCGGTGACCGGCGTCTGGTCGTAGGCGAAGCCGCCTCGGAGGGTCCAGCCGTCGTTCAGCTTGTACTCGGCCCCCACCGAGTAGAACGACGAGTCGCGGTAGCCGAAGTCCAGCGTCTGATTCGGCAGGTTCGACGCGAAGTCCAGCACGACCTTGTCGAACTTGCTCCACTCGGTACGGGAGTAGTCGGCCATCACCGTCCATTGATCGTTCAGCCGCTGGCTGAGACTGAGCGTCCACGAGGCGGGCATCGTCAGCTCGGTATTGACGGTGGTGTTGATGAAGGTGTTCGGCGCCGCCACGGAGAGCACGGCGTTCACGGCCGCCGGGATCGTGAAGGTGACGTCGGCGCGCTTGGCCTTGTGCTTGACCTCCGAGCGATAGGCCAGGCCGATCGTGGTGCCTTCAGCGGGACGCAGCAGCGCGCCCAGGGTATAGCCCACTTCGGTGTTGTCTCCCTTGACGTCCAGATAGCCATCCGCGCTGGTGGGCAGGAATCCGGGGACACGGGAGGCTGCCAACTGGGCGCCGAAGTCCACCGCGTTGCGGAGCTCGACATCAAGGCGTTCGGCGAACACCGAGACCCCCAGAGACAGCGCCTCGTTGACCTTGTAGGAGCCGGACACGCCAGCGTCGATGACCTTCAGCGAGGTCTTGACGCCCTGGTAGCGGCCGACCCAGCCATCGTCGTACTCGGTCTTGAATCCAAAGGGAGCGGTCACCGAGAAACCCAGATGGATCCGGTCCGTCAACGGCGAGTGGAAGTACAGCGACGGAATCGCCGCGGTCTGTCCCGCGTCGCCGCCATTACCGCCGGAAAGCGGGCGTCCGAGCGCATCGCGGCCTGCGCCATTGAACTTGGCCGAGTAGTTCACGACCGCCGCATCCGCCTGGAAGAGGCGCCCGTCGAGCAGGGCCATGGCGGCGGGGTTGTTCGCGATCACGGAGGCATCGCCGCCTTCGCTGATCGAGCCGGCGAAAGCCCGACCTTGACCCGCCGCGCTTTGTTCCTTCAGCTTGAAGGCCGCGGCATGGCCCAGGGTGGCACAGGCCATCCCGGTGACGAACACGAGCATCGACTGCCGGTGATTCTTGCGGAACATCATCTTCTCGGTCTCCTCTTGCAGGGCTTCCCAGCCCGTCGATTGATGGGTAGATGCGCCCGATCAGCGCATTGAATGTTGAGCGTAATATAAAACGGCGGACCACGGGTTGGGGAGCTCAGTCCAATCCGAACCGTATGATTTCCGAGAACTGCGGGCTGGTCTGCGGGACCGGCGGATCCGCACTCGAATGGTTGAGGGGCTATGCGCTACGACTCGGAACACAAACAACGCACCCGCGAGAAGGTCGTGGCCGCGGCCGCGAGGGCGGTGCGGCTGCACGGCCCCGACAACATCGGGATCGCGGCGCTGATGTCCCAGGCCGGACTCACCCATGGCGGCTTCTATGCGCACTTCGGATCCAAGGACGAGTTGATCCAGGAGGCGATCACCTTGATGTTCGAGGAGAGCGCCAGCACCCTGGAGGAATGCCTGGAGGGACTGTCCGCCGACGCAGGGTTGGCGGCCCTCATCGACCGCTACCTGAGCCGGGAACACCTGGAGCAGCGAGACGCGGGGTGTCCCATGGCGGCGCTCGCCAGCGACCTGCCGCGCATGTCGTCCCCCGTTCGAGAGGCCTTCGAGCAAGGCGTGAAGAAGGCGTTGGAGGCCCTGGCCGCGTTGCTCCAGGAAGTCGGGTACGAACAGCCCCGGGAGCTCGCCCGCTCCGTCCAGATGGAGATGGTCGGGGCCCTCACCTTGGCGAGGGCCGTCCCGAACCCGAGCTTCGCCATGAAGGTGCTTGAGAGTTCCCGAGCCCAGATCCGCGCGCGTCTGCAGCTGCATTGACGCTCGTGCGTGTCCGGCCCGGACAACCGACGATGCGCTCGCCCTGACGGCACGCGGCGCGCAGGCCAAGTCGCGAGGTCGCAACGCCCATCCTGCAAGACATTACAGTTGCGCGCGCTCGATCTCCCACCCGCGCTGCGCCTTGCCTCGCGCAGCCATCGGGCCGCGGTCGCGCACCGAGGCGCGTCTCGGTGAATCGCTGACCTCATTCGCGGTATCGCCTCGATTGCGGAGCCTCCCAATCCTGTTTGCAATCGCCCACGTAGCCCATGTCGCAGGGCTCGATTCACAGGGAGAAAACAAGCATGCGAACTCGATTGATGGTGATCGCGCGTCATCAACTGCTGCGGGAGGCCCTGGCCTCCCTGATCCAGGAACAGGGCGGGCAGGAACTGGTGGCCCAGGCGGGCGACGGCCAGGAGGCGGTCCGGCTGGCCGTGCGGCTGCGCCCGGAAGTGGTGCTGATGGACATGGAGCTGCCCGGGCTCAATTGCGTCGACACGACGCAGCGCATCGTGGCGGCATCGCCCTCCACCCGCGTGCTGTGCCTGGCCGACGAGGAACCGCCGCATCGCATGCGCGCGGCGCTCGACGCCGGCGCCAGCGGCATCCTCGCCAAGGACAGCGGCGTGGATGAGCTGGTGCGCGCGATCGGCGCGCTCGGACGGCGCCAGTTCTATCTGAGCCCCTCATTGACCGAGGCCGCGGTCATCGCCTGCGCGCATCCGGCGGCCGCGCCCAGCGCCTTCGTCCGGCTCACGCCCAAGGAGCGCGAGATCGTGCAACTGCTCGCCGAAGGGCTGTCCACCAAGCACATCGCCGCGCAGCTCGGCGTCAGCCAGAAGACGGTGGCCTCGCACCGCGAGCATGCGGTCCACAAGCTCGGACTGCGCGGCGTGGCCGACATCACCCGCTACGCCATCCGGGAGGGACTCGCCCGTCCGTGACCGCTCAGGCACCGGGCCCGTCCGGCACGCCGGGCGTGCCCGGTCCGCCCGGCGTTCCGGGAGTTCCGGGCGCGCCCGGTTCGTCCGGTGGGGCGGCCGCGCCGGACGCTGGCGCTCCCGCCAGCAGCTCGTCCAGCATCGCCGACAGCCGTTGCCGCGCCGCGTCGTCCGGCGCGGCCGCCAGCAGCTCGCCCTGCACGCCCATCAGTTGCCGCGCCAGCGCCAGCCGCGTCTGCATCGCCGACTGCCGCGCCTCGGCCTGCGAGTGGGTCCGCGTCTGCTCGACCAGTTGCTGGCGGTCGCTGTCGAACATCGAGTCCACGGTGTCCACCAGGCGTTGCAGCACCCGGTGGGTGAGGCGCGCGGAGAAACCGCCCAGCAGCGCCAGCAGCGGGCGCTGCAGCGAGCCCGAGTTGTTCACGCTGTCCATCGGGATGAGCACCGCCAGCATCAGGCCCGACACCAGCCCCAGCCCGATGCGGATCCAGTACGAGGCGTCGTACAGCGGGTCGTAGGTGGCCCGCGAGACGTAGGTCTGGGCGGTGAACAGCGCCTGGAAGGTGGCGCCCAGGCCCGCGGCGGTCAGCAGCAGGGTGGTCACGGCCACCTGCTGGAACCCGTTGAGCGCCAGCAGGTCGGACGACAGCGCGGGCCCGTCGATCAGCGGCGACTGCGCGACCACCATGAACGCGACCAGGGAGCCGAAGGCCGCCAGCGTCAGCCAGCGCACGTTGCGCATCGGACCGAGCAGCGGCAGCGCGCCCGTGTCGCGCGCGGCGTGCATCAGCCGCAAGGTGCCCGGCCGCGCGGGCGCGACCAGCGCGGCCAGCCGCGCGTGCACCCGCGACAGCGTCTCCGGATCGCCCGCCGAGGGGGGCCGCGCGGCGGCGCCCGGCGCCGGCGCGTCGTCGCCGGGGCTCAGCGCCTCGAGCGCCGTGCGCATCAGCGCGGGCGGGACTTCCCGCCCCGTCGCCAGCGCGTGGCGCAGCATCGCGGTGATCTCGGCGCGCAGCTGCGCCAGCACCTCCAGGCGGTCCTGCGGCGCCGCCCCGGCGGGACCGGCCGCGCCGGATGCCGGGGAGGGCGTTGCGATGGCGGGCGGGCCGGCCATGGCCGTCAGCGCCGGGCGCTCATGGCGACCGCTTGGCCGGGGCCGCCGGCGCGACGAGGACCGGGCTGCCGGACGGGGCCTGGTCCTCGTACGAGTAGCCCGGCTGGCCACCGCCGAGCGGCCGCAGCAGCACGCGCTTGCCCTTGCCGCCGACGCTGGAGCAGTAGGCGGCCATGCCGCCCGAACCCGTCCCGGCGACCGAGGCCGTGTACAGATGCCCCGCCTCCGGGACGTAGCCGTTGTACGCCAGCACGACGTGGCAGCGGAGCTGCTCCTCATAGTGGACGTCGTAGCCGCCCTTGGCCTGCGGCGTGAGGGTCACCGGCACCAGCCGCGGCAGTTCGCCCGGCTTGGTCTTGAGCGTCATCCGGCCGGTGAGGGTTGCCGCCGGTGGATCCTCCGCGGCGGCGGACGCCGGCTGCGCCCAGGCGCTCGGGGGCAGCAGCGGCGCGAACAGCAGCACCAGCGCGCCGACCAGCGAAACGGACACCGGGACCGCGTAGGCGGCTGGCGCGAAACGTCCCCGGGCGGGACGGCGATTCTTCCGGAAAGCGATCATGGGATCTCCTGGGCCGCGTATCGCGGCAGTGTTGAAGACAGGGGTTGAAGTCAGGCCGGATCGGCCACGTCGGTCGAGGGCAGGTCGGTCACCTCGCCGGCCTCCGCCGGGGAACCGGCCCGGGCCGCGCCGGCGGCCGCGGGCGCATCGTGCGGCGCCGGGGCAGCGGCGGCAGGCGCCTGGCGCGGCGGCTTGGGCGCCGGCTTGCGCGCGAAGCCGACGTGATAGGCCATCCACTCGAGTACGACCTGGTGGTCGCCGATGCGCACCAGCGTGAAGCTGCGCTCCACCGCCAGCAGCGTGCCGCGCGGATGCGAGGCGCCGGACAGGCAGTCGTTGAGCTCCTCCATCTGGGCCTCGGTCTCCTCGCGCGTGCACAGCCGCGCCGGGTTGTCGCTCCCCACGACGAAGCGCTTGATGTACTTGACGTTGCTTTGATCGAACATGACGGCTCCGAGGGGCAGGCCCGCCCGCGCCCGGGCGCGGACGGACCTGCGTGGCGGGCGCTCGGGCCCGGGTCAGACCGGGTCAGACGGGGGTCGGCGCGCCGACCTTGCGCGGCGCCACGGCGGACTGCAGGATGTCCATCACCCGCGCCAGGCCCTCGGGCATGCCGTCGTCAACGGCGTGGACCTCGACGTGGTACTTGGCCGAGTTGTCCGAGCTGCGCGTGTTCTCCTTGTGCGAGGACACCGAGCCGCTCACCGTCACCGACGCCTTGAAGGGGCCGAAGCCCACGCTGGCCGTGCCGGAGGCGGAGGCCTGCGCGCTGCTTTGCTCCTTGGACGCGAAGGATGACTTCACTTCCATGTCGAAGACGATGTCCACCTTGGTGATGCTCAGGTTGGGCACCTTGACGATGGCCAGCAGCGGCACGCTGAGTTCCACCTGCTCCTCGTAGAAGGTGCCGTCGGCGCTGTTGGTGTTGGCCGTGGGCCGCTTGAAGTTGAAGTTGACCTGGCGGGTCGCGCCCGGATTGCCGCTGGCGTCGGCGTCGAAGCCGACGGTCTGGATGAAGTCGGCGGTCGCCTTGGCGAGCCGGATCTGCGCGTCGCAGGCGGCCGTCAGCGGCGAGCCGATGAGTTCGCCCATGGGCAGACCCTTGTACTGGTCGGCGATGTTGACGAGATCGGAAGGCATTCAGTGCTCCTTGAATCGGCAGGGTCACGACGGCGCCGCAACCGTTGCGGCGCCGGCATCGGCGGTGCCGTCCGCCGATCCATGGCGGGCCGGCGGCGGGCCGGCCTGGCCTCATAGCGTTTGCTGCGTGTCGAAGACGCCCTGCACCTGGTTGAGCTGGCCGACCAGGCGCGCGTGGCCTTCGGTGGGCTCGCAGCCCTCGACGCGCAGCACCACGTGCGCGGTGCTGCGCCGGCCCACGAGCGGGCCGCGGGTGTGGACCTGCACGCTCTTGCGCGCGGCGCCGGCTGAGCCCTGCCAGTCGCTGCCGGTGGCCGTGGGGCGGGCGCCGGGCAGCGCGTCGTCGGAGAGCGCGCCGAGGTCGACGTCGAAGCGCATCTCGACGTCCTTGATCTTGAGCGCGTTGGCCGGCACCAGGCCGAGCAGCGGCGCGCGGTAGAGGTCCTCGGTGCCGGGCTCGGCATCGGGCTGCATCGACGGCAGCCGCATGACGACGGTGCGCGGGCGGTTGTCCTCGTCGAAGTACTGGCCGAGCTTGGCGATCTGGTGCTGCTCGATGCGGTCCTGGGCATCGATGACCGCGCCGGCGAGCGCCTCGATGAGTTCCTTCAAGTCGACACGTGAGCTCATGGGAGGGTCCTTCCCTGCGGAATGGTTGGAGGTCGGTGGTGGCGGGCGGCGCGCGCGGGCGCGGCGCCGCGGGGCTCGGCGTCAGAGCACGGGGAAGGCGTTGACGCGGTTGAGCCAGCCCTTGAGGAACTTGCGCAGGTCGGGCTGCCGGGCGGCGAGGCGCTCGTAGTAGGCGATGCGGCGCGCGCGCAGGGCGCGGTAGGCGTCGGTGGGGTCGATGCGCTGCAGCGCCTGCGCGGTCTGCGGGCCCCAGGCGCCATCGGGCCTGATCGCGGCGCCGCGCTCGACCAGCAGCTCCTGCAGCTCGCGGATCGCGTGACCGCCGGCGTTGACGTGGAAGTCCACCAGCATCTCCGCCAGCAGCTGCAGCGCGATGGCGTCGGCGTCGACGGCGTCCCAGTACTTGAGCTTGTAGAGGCGGCCCGCGTCCGCCTGGCTCAGCCGCTTGAGCGCCTCCAGGCTGGTGTCGGTGAAGCCCGCCGACGGCCCCAGGCCCTGGAAGGTCTTGAGCGTGATGCCCATGTTGGTCGGCCCGCCCGGGTCCTGGGGGTCGTTGACGTAGCCGCCTTCGAAGCGGAGCAGGGTCGGCAGGTACTGGTTGAAATCGGCCATGTCGTGGCACCTCAGGGTTGGGATCGACGAAGGTCCGGACCGGGGCGGCCGGCAGCGCCGGAAGACCCGGCGGCATGGCCGTCATCGTTGGCAGGTGCGCGCGACAGGGGCAGCGGCGGGGTGCCGCGAGCGCGTGGTGGGAATGGCCGAGAAGGCCTCGGCAACTTGGAGGGCGTGTGTGGGAGGGGCGCCGATTTCGCGCGTGGGCGCGGTGGATCGAATGAGGGCGCATCCGGAGTCGGATGCGTTCTCTTCCACCTCATTCAAGGAGAAACACCATGCCCACACTGGTGAACATCACCGCAGCCACCCCGACCGGCGTGCAGATCTGGGGCTTTCACGGCCGATGCACGGTCGATCACGTGGCCAAGGCGGTGGACACCATCGCCGCGGGGCTGCGCGGCGAGGGACACACGATCCACATCATGTCCGGCACCCACGGCCGCTGCAAAGGCCAGGTCGGCGCCGTCGCGAAGCGCGAGGAGAAGTTCGCCGTCGAGGATCGGGCCCTGGCCAATCCGAAGACGGCGGACGGCAAGACGGTGTGGCTGGACGTGCACGACTTCAACACTGCCGACCCGTCGGACCCCGACCTGTCGGAAGTGGCCCCGGGTGGGGTGGCGATGCATAAGCTGAACGCGGAGATCGCCGCCTCCAAGACGGGCGCTGACGGCAACAACACTTTCCTGCTGGCGTATTGCTGCAGCGCGGGCACGCCCTGACCGAAGACGCCGGGCGTCTAGCCTGGGTATCGAAGAGCCTCGGTGTCGATAGCGGGTCGCCAGGCGTCCTGGGACCCTTGAGGGTTACTCGATGTTCTGCACCTGAAGCTCGGGATCGGCTTCAAGCAGTTGATTCTCTTTGGAGAATGGGGCCGATCCCGAGATCGATTCACTCGCGAAAGCGGTCGCAGACTGCCCTGGTCCATCTGCGCGCTTGGCTTCAAGCGCTGGCAAGGGCAGGGTCAGTCCGCTTCTTCGTCGGCCTGCCCATCGAAGGCCAAGTATTCGCCGGTGTCGGCCATCGGAACTCGATAGCCCATGGCCTGATAGCCGCGTCGGCGCTTGTCCCACATGCGCAGCAGCGCCGGGTGACCCGCGTCGACGAAGTAGATGACCTGCACGCGTGTTTTGTCCGCATGCTCGCGGTGCAGGCGTCCGGCGTACTGCTGCAGCGTGCCTTTCCATGAGATCGGCATGGCCAGTACCAGCGTATCCAGTGGCGCGTGGTCGAATCCCTCGCCGATCAATTTGCCTGTGGACAGCAACACGCGTGGTGTATCCGGTGGCAGGGCGTCGAGCTCGCTGACAAGGTTTGTGCGCTGCTTCCTCGACATGCGGCCGTGCAACGTGAATAGCGTCGACACCTGGCCTGCCAGCATCGCTTCGATGGCGGCAAGGTGGTCGGTCCGCTCGGTCAGGACCAGCACCTTGTGCCCCTGCTCGAACGCGCGCGTGACCTCATCCGCGACGGTCTGGATGCGGTCAGCGTCATTGGCAATGTGTCGGAAGACATCTTGGATGCCGGCATCGGCAGATAGCCGGATGTGGGCTGACAGATAGCGGGGGAGCACATCCAGGGATTGAGGTGCACCCGTCGGTTGGGCGGCCATGTGTCGCATGGGCCCGCACTGCATGAAGATGATTGGCTGCCGTCCGTCGCGCCGGATCGGTGTGGCGGTGAGCCCGAGCACGTACTTGGCGCGCACCCGTTTCATGATGGCTTCGAACGAGAACGCCGAAAGGTGGTGGCACTCGTCAACAATCACGTGACCGTAGTTCTCGACGATCTCGCTCGTCTCACCCTGGCGGAACAAGGACTGCATCACGGCGATATCGATTCGGCCTGTCGGCTTGGATTTGCCACCACCCATGGCGCCGATGACACCTTTTCCGGCGCCCAGGAAGGCTTGCAGCCGCTCCTGCCACTGCTTGAGCAACTCGGTGCGATGGACCAGCACCAGCGTATTCACGCCTCGGCGGGCGATCAACGCTGTCGCCGTGACTGTTTTGCCGAACGCTGTCGGCGCACACAGGATGCCGGTGTCATGACGGAGCATGGCGGCGACCGCTTCCTCTTGGTCCGGGCGCAGCTTGCCGGCAAAGCTCACGTTCAGGGGCTCGCCGCTGAACCGTTCGTCGTGCAGTTCACATCGGATGTCGTTCTCACGCAGCAGCTCTTTGACGGCATCCAGGCAGCCGCGTGGCAGGGCGATGTGGTTGGGAAAGTTCTCTGCGCAGCCGATCACACGGGGCTGGTTCCACACCGACAGGCGCATCGCCTGCGCCTTGTAGAACTCAGGGTTCTGGAATGCCGCCAAGCGGATCAGGCGGTTTGCCAGCGCCTGCGGCAGAGAAGCCTTGTCGAAGTACAGCAAGTTGGCCAGGGTCATGGTCAGCGACACAGGCATGGTGCCGGCTAGACGCTGGCCGACCGTTGCGTTACGCCTCCAGGGCTCCTGCTGGTCCTCTTCCGCAATGAAAGTGACGTCAAGCGGATGCGAGCCGCCGGTGGCGCGCAGGATCGTCGGCTCGATGTCACGCGCTGCCATCGCCGGGACCGAGGCGAGGAAGACCCATTGGTCCGTATGGGGGCGCAGTTCGTCGTCCACGAACACGCTGCCGCCGCTCTCTCGCGGCACCTTCTGCAGCGGCAAGGCGATCAGATTGCCGAAGCCGCCCTTGGGCATCGTGTCCTGATTCGGGAACAGCCGGTCATAGGACGTGAGCTTGAGTTGCCTGGTGCGGGCGCACGTGTGGCTGAGGATCGCCGTTCCAAGTCGGCGAGCATCCCGCGCGGCGACTCTCGAGGAGAAGAACACCCACACATGCGCGCCCTCGCCGGAGCGCGAGACCTCCAGCGCGGCAGGTACGCCGAGGTCACGGCAGGACTGGACGAAGGCCCGGGCATCGCTGCGCCACTCGGCATCGTCGAAGTCCACCGCCAGGAAATGGCAACTGTCGTCCTCCAACAAGGGATAGACGCCGACGGTATGGCGGCCGGCGAGGTGGTCGTAAAGGGTCTGGTCGGTCAATGGGACCAGCAGCCGATGGCTGCAATCGGCGCACTTGATCCGCGGCTTCTCGCAGACGCCTGCGCGCCACTCGTTGGCGCACGCCGGCGAATAGCCGGCCTTGCCCGCTTTGCTTTCCCAGCGTACGGGGTAGACGTCCGTGCGACCGCGGAACAGGCGGCCAAAGAGCGCGACCTTCCCGGCGGTCGTGAGCGGCGCCGCTTCAACCGCCGTGGTCGTGGGTTTGGTCAAGCGCCACGCGATGCCATGCGCGTCCAGCAGACCAGCGAGCCGGGCGTTCTCATGGCGCAGCTGGTCCAGTTCCTGCGCGAGTGCATCTTCATGCTTTGTCATTGCTGGAACCCGCAACTGAAGGCCGTTGACCGTCCGTTCTTGGTGTCGTTTAGGGCGCGTTGCCCAGAACGACGGCAGGATCAAGTTCGAACCCTGGGTAGTCGAACACGCCTGCCAGCTTGTCGCAGTCGGCCGGCGTCGCGCGCTGGGGGGCGAAGATGCCCTTGACCTTTACCGGGGGCACTTCGTCGACCTGCCCGAGAGGCGGTCGCCAAGCTGCTGAAAAGTGACGGGTGAATCGAAATGTCGCGCGGCACGGCCCCGCATGGGACGTCACTCGATGTTCTGCACCTGCTCCCGCAGCTGCTCGATCGCCACCTTCATTTCCACCGAGATGTTGGTCAGCTCGATCGCCACCGCTTTCGATCCCAGCGTGTTGGCCTCGCGATGCAGTTCCTGCATCAGGAAGTCCAGCCGCTTGCCGATTTCGCCACCCTTCTTCAGCAGGCGCTCGACCTCGTCCAGGTGAGCGCGCAGCCGCGTCAGCTCCTCGGCGACGTCGATGCGCAGCGCATACGCAGCCGCCTCGTTGATCGCGCGCTCCTGCAGCGTCTGCTCGGAAATCGTCTGCGCAGCGCCCGTGGCGCTCAGCGCCTCCTGCCAGCGCTCGAGGAAGCGCTCGCGCTGACGCTGCACCGCCGCGGGGATCAGCGGCTCGGCCTGTGTGGCGAGGTCCCGCAAAGTGGCGACGCGCTGCTTCAGCATCGTCACGAGCTTGGCGCCTTCGCGCTCTCGCGCCTCGAGGAATCCCTTGATGCACTGGCGCGCCGCCTCGAGCACCGTCTCGTCGTTCGCGGAGGCGCCGGTCGTGCCGGTCTTGCACCAGTTCAAGGCCTCCTGGACGCTCAACCCCTGTGCCTTCGGCAGCCAGGTCTGCACCTGCGATTCGAGTCGCGCGAGCCGGTTCAACTGCTCCGGCTGCGGGTTCGGCCAGGAACTGTCGGCATCGCGCTGCGTGTTGATGCGCAGCTCGATCTTGCCGCGCTTGACGCTGCCCGAGACCAGTTCGCGCAGCGCGGGCTCGAGCGAGCGCAGCTCGTCGGGCATGCGGAAGCTGAGGTCCAGGAAGCGGCCGTTCACCGAGCGCGCCTCCACCGTGACCGCCGGCGTGGCGGCGGGGCTAGGGGTTTCGCCGGAGTTCGCAGGTTGTGCCGTGGCGCTGGCATAACCGGTCATGCTGTAAACTGGCATCAGCTATCGGTAGAACAATCGAAACCGCGATTATGTCAAAGCCGAAACCGGCGCCCTTGCCCGCAGGCACGGTGGTGGGGGGCTATCAGATCATCAAAAAGCTGGCTGCGGGTGGATTCGGCGTCGTGTATTTGGCCGAAGACCCCGACCATCATTTGGTGGCGCTGAAGGAATACCTCCCCTCGTCCCTTGCAGAACGATCCCCCGGCGAACTCACGCCTCGAGTGAAGCCTGAAAAGCAGCCCCTGTACCGCCTGGGGCTGCGGAGCTTTTTCGAGGAAGGCCGTTCCCTCGCGCAAATCTCGCATCCGAGCGTCGTCTCGGTGCTGAATTTCCTGCGCGAGAACGAGACCGTCTATATGGTCATGAATTACCTGCAGGGCGATACCCTGCAGGATTTCATCGTGACCGCGCGCGATTTGAAGCGCGACAAGGTGTTCCGCGAATCGACCATCCGGTCGCTCTTCGACGAAATCCTCAAAGGCCTGCGCATCGTGCACCAGCACAAGATGCTGCACCTGGACATCAAGCCGGCCAATATCTTCATCACCAACGACAACAAGGCGGTGCTGCTCGATTTCGGCGCGGCGCGCGAAGTGCTGTCCAAGGAAGGCAACTTCATCCGCCCGATGTACACGCCGGGCTTCGCCGCGCCGGAGATGTACCGCCGCGACGGCTCGCTGGGCCCGTGGACCGACATCTACGCGATCGGCGCCTGCATCTATGCGTGCATGCAGGGCTACCCGCCCAACGACGCGCCGCAGCGCCTGGAGAAGGACCGCCTGGGCCTGTCGCTCTCGCGCCTGCGCAACGTGTATTCCGACAACCTGCTCGAAGTGACCGAGTGGTGCATGTCGCTGGACCCGCTGACCCGTCCGCAGAGCGTCTTCGCGCTGCAGAAGGAACTGTCGCGCGAGACCGAGCGCCGCTACACCAAGCTCAGCTTCAGCGAGCGCCTCAAGCTGCAGCTGGAGAACCTGAAGACCGGGGCGAAGGCGTGAAGTTCTCCGTCTACCAGGTGAGCCGCCGTGGCGGCCGGGAGAAGAACGAGGACCGGATGGGGTATTGCTATACCCGCGAGGCCGGCCTCTTCGCACTGGCCGACGGCATGGGCGGTCACCCGGACGGCGAGGTCGCCGCCCACCTCGCGTTGCAGAACGTGGCCGCGCTGTTCCAGCGCGACGCGCAGCCGGTGATCAAGCAGCCCTCGCAGTTCCTCGAGACCGCCGTGCTGCTCGCCCACCAGCAATTGCTGGCCTACGCTCAGCAGCGCGGCATGAACGACACGCCGCGCACCACCATCGTCGTCGGGCTGATGCAGCAGGGCCAGATCTGGTGGGCCCACTGCGGCGACTCGCGCATGTACCTGCTGCGCGATGCCGAGCTGATCGCCCGCACCCGGGACCATTCCTACAGCGAGCTGCAGGAGGCGCTGGGCCGCCACGCGGCCGGTGCGGAGCGCTTCAACCGCCACGTGCTGTTCACCTGCCTGGGCAGTCCCGGCAAGCCGATGATCGACGTCAACGGCCCGGTGCTGCTGCAGAACGGCGACCGCATGCTGCTGTGCTCGGACGGGCTGTGGAGCTCGGTGAGCGACGTGGACATCCTGCGCCACCTGTCGGACAGCCGCTCGGTCGGCGACGCGGTGCCGGAGCTGGTCGAGCAGGCGCTGCGCCAGGCCGGCGCGCGCAGCGACAACGTCACCGCCCTGGCGGTGGAATGGGAAGGCGAGGGCGATGCCCCGGACTCCATCTCCACCCAGGACCTCGACGACCAGGGCTTCGCCTCCACGATCCAGGGCGCGACCCAGGACGTGCAGCTCGACGAAGCCGAGATCGATTCCGCCGTGCGCGAGATCCAGGACGCGATCCGCAAGGCCGGCAAGAAGCCCCACTGAAGGAATTCCCCATGAGCAGCACTGCCAGCCGCCCGAATGGGCGCGCGGCCGACGCCCTGCGTCCGGTTCGCATCACCCGCCACTACACCCGCCACGCCGAGGGCGCCGTGCTGATCGAGTTCGGCGACACCAAGGTGCTGTGCACCGCCTCGGTCGAGGAGAAGGTGCCGCCGCACAAGCGGGGCAGCGGCGAGGGCTGGGTCACCGCCGAGTACGGCATGCTGCCGCGCGCCACGCACACCCGCAGCGACCGCGAGGCCGCCCGCGGCAAGCAGTCCGGCCGCACGCAGGAGATCCAGCGCCTGATCGGCCGCGCGCTGCGCGCGGTGTTCGACCTGTCCAAGCTGGGCGAGCGCACGATCCAGATCGACTGCGACGTGATCCAGGCCGACGGCGGCACCCGCACCGCGGCCATCACCGGCGCCTACGTGGCCGCGCATGACGCGGTGACCTGGCTGCTGGCGCAGGGCAAGATCGCCGCCTCGCCGCTCAAGGACGCGGTGGCCGCCATCTCCGTGGGCATCCACGAGGGCCGGGCGCTGCTGGACCTCGAGTACGTCGAGGACTCCGCCTGCGACACCGACATGAATGTGGTCATGACCGGCGCGGGACACTTCGTCGAGCTGCAGGGCACCGCCGAAGGCGTGGCCTTCACCCGCGCCGAGGTCGACGTGCTGCTGAACCTGGCCGAGAAGGGCATCCGCGAGCTGCTCGTCGCGCAGCGCGAGGCCCTCGGCCTGAAGTGAATCCCCGTTCCCGATTGGAGCAAGCGATGAAGTTGGTCCTGGCCTCCAACAATGCGAAGAAGCTGAAGGAACTGCAGACGCTGTTCGGGCCGCTGGGCGTCGAGCTCGTCACGCAGGGCAGCCTCGGCATCCCGGAGGCGGAAGAGCCTTTCCACACCTTCGTCGAGAACGCGCTGACCAAGGCCCGCCACGCCGCCGAGGCCAGCGGCCTGCCGGCGCTGGCCGACGACTCGGGCCTGGCGGTCGAGGCGCTGGGCGGCATGCCCGGCGTGCTGTCGGCGCGTTATGCGACGCTGTTCGGTCGCGAGAAGAGCGACGCCGAGAACAACCGCGTGCTGCTCGAGAAGCTCGATGGCATCGAGGATCGGCGCGCCCGCTTCGTCTGCGCGCTGGTGGCGGTGCGCTCGGCCGATGATCCCGAGCCGCTGATCGCGCTCGGCCGCTGGCAGGGCGAGATCCTGCGCGCCGAGCAAGGCGAGGGCGGCTTCGGCTACGACCCGCTGCTGTTCATTCCCGAACTCGGCCAGAGCGTCGCGGCGCTGGGCGCCGAGACCAAGAACCGGCTGAGTCATCGCGCGCTCGCGTCGCAGGACCTGCTGCGCCAGATGCGCGAGAGCTGGCACCTGGGCTGATCCCGTGGCCGACATCATCCGCATGATGCGGCCCGGCACGCTGACGCTGTCGGCGCTGCCGCCGCTGTCGCTGTACGTGCACCTGCCGTGGTGCATCCGCAAGTGCCCGTACTGCGACTTCAACTCGCACGAGTACCGCGACGGGCGCGAACTCGACGTCGACACCGCGCGCGCCTACCTGGCCGCGCTGCGGGCCGACCTGGAAGCTGCGCTGCCGCTGGTCTGGGGCCGGCCGGTGGTGTCGGTCTTCATCGGCGGCGGCACGCCCAGCCTCTTCGCGCCGGAGCAGATCGCCGAACTGATCTCCGACCTGCGCGCCCGGCTGCCGCTGGAGCCGGGCTGCGAGATCACGATGGAGGCCAATCCCGGCACCTTCGAGACGGACCGCTTCGCCGGTTTCGCGCAGGCGGGCGTGACGCGGCTGTCCATCGGCGTGCAGAGCTTCGACGACCGCAAGCTGCAGGCGCTGGGCCGCATCCACAGCGGCACGCAGGCGCGCGCCGCGATCGCCGAGGCCGCGCGGTCCTTCGGGACCTTCAACATCGACCTGATGTACGCGCTGCCGGAGCAGACGCTGGCCGAGCTTGACGAGGACCTGGGCACCGCGTTGGCCTTCGATCCGCCGCACCTGTCCGTCTACCACCTGACGATCGAGCCGAACACGCGTTTCGCGAATGCGCCGCCCGAGCACCTGCCCGATCCGGACCTGGCCAGCGACATGCTGGACCTCATCACCGCGCGCACCGGCGCCAAGGGCATGCAGCGCTACGAGGTCTCGGCCTATGCGCGGGACGGTCACCGCTGCACGCACAACACCAACTACTGGCAGTTCGGCGACTACCTCGGCATCGGTGCCGGCGCCCATACCAAGCTGAGCTTCGCGCACCGCCTCCTGCGCCAGGTGCGCTGGCGCGATCCGGCGACCTTCATGCAGAAGGCGGCCGAAGGCCAGGCCGTGTCCAACGAGCACGAGGTCGCGCGCGCCGAGTTGCCCTTCGAGTTCATGCTCAACGCGCTGCGCCTGCGCGAGGGCGTGACGATGCAGAGCTTCCTCGAGCGCACCGGCCTGCCGCCGTCCGCGATCGCCCAGGCGATGGAACAGGGCCGCGCGAAGGGCCTGCTGGATCCCGATCCGGCCGTGATCCGCGCCACGCCGCGCGGCTTCGACTTCCTCAGCGATCTGCAGGCCCTGTTCCTGGCATCGTGATCGCGTCGCCGCGCGGCGGTGCGGCCGCGGTCATCCGGCCGGTCGACAGGCAGGTCGTGGCGCCGTCGAGCGCCGCGCGCGATTGCGCCGTCTCCTCGTGCAGCCACGCGACGAAGGCCCGCACCGCGGGCTCCTCGCGCGACTTCGGCGTGTAGACGATGTGGTAGCGCTGCGGCTCCTTGAGCATCGCCTGCCGCGGCGCGACGCGCACCAGCCGGCCGTCGAGCAGCGCGTCCGCCGCCAGCAGCTCGCGGGTCAGGCCCACGCCCATGCCCTGTTCGGCGGCCTGCAGCAGGATGCCGAAGTCATTGAAGATCGCCACCGGCAGCACCTGGCGCCGCAGCCCGGCCTGCGCGAACCAGTCCTCCCACTGCGAGGCGTCGCCCAGCAGCGGCGCCTGCGCGAGCGCCTCCAGCGGCTGCCCGATCAGCTGATGCGCCAGCGCCGGTGACGCGACCGGCAGCATCGACAAGTCGAACAGCGGCTCGCTGTCGAGTCCCGGCCACGGGCCGAGGCCCTGTCGCAGCGCGAGGTCGAATTTCTCCCGCTCCAGGTCGACGAGTCGCGCGGTCGCTTCGATCTCGATCGTGACCTCCGGGTGGCGCGCGTGCCAGCGGCCCAGCCGCGGCAACAACCAGCGCTGCGCAAAGGAGGGCAGCACCGTCACGCGCAGGCTGCGCTGCTCGATGCCATGCGCCGCGGTGGCCGCGCGCAGGCCCTGGTCCAACTCCTGATAAGCGCGCTCGACGCCGCGCAGCAGCGCCGCGCCCGCGGCGTTGAGCACCACGCGCCGGCCCTGCCGGTCGAAGACATCGAAGCCCAACTGCGTCTCCAGCGCGCGGATCTGCTGGCTCACCGCGCTGTGCGTCAGGTTGAGCTCCTCCGACGCCGCGCGCAGGTTCTGGTGCAGCGCGGCGGCCCGGAAGGCGGCGAGGTACTGGAGCGGCAGGCGGGGGAGTCGCATCGGGAAGGTCCTTGGCTAAGCGGCGAGCGGGGCGACTGTAGCGACTTGCTGGAAAGTCTGGCTGCACAAGGAGGCAAGGATATAGCGTTTGGAGTGCGTTGGTTGGGCACCTAGGATTACCAGCATTCACCCCCGACCAACCCCGATGAACGAAGGAACGACCATGAACGAGCCCGACATCAGCCCCCGTTTCCCGACCGCCTTTGCCGCTCGCTCGCCGGCCTGTTCACCCACTGCCGCGCCGGTCCGCGCCGCACATCAGGCCGTCGCCCGAGCCGCCTCGTCCTGCGCGGCCGCCCTGGCCGCCAGCGGCCGACCGGCCCGACTCACGCCGGAACTGCCGTGCTACGCCTATTCCCCCTGGACGCGCTTCCCGGTGATCGGTCCGGCGCTGACGGTGCTGATCGCGATCGTCTCGGCCCTGGCGCTGGTCTCGAACGCCAACGCCTTCAACGACGTCAATGCTGAACTGCAGATCACCGCGCGCGAGCAGCGGCTGGCCAAGCAGGAGGCGCAGCAGCAGGCCCGCGCGCAGGCCGAGCGCCGGGCCTTGCTGGTCGCGGCGGGCAATGACCGCGCGACGGCGGTGACGGGGACCGCCCGCGCGCTGCCCGTCGCGGACCGGACGGACGACGCGAAGCCCGGACGCGGCCGATGAGGCCGGGCGCAGCGGGATTGACCTCCGCCGGCCTGCCGTGAGCGGCAACGGCAATGCAAACGGGCGCCTCGTCGGCGCCCGTTTGCTGTGGAGCGGGGCCGTCGCGGCCCGCATCCGTCAAAGCGTCAAACTCGTCAAACCCGGTTCAGCGACATGCCCGCGGTGCTGCGCAGCCGCTCGATCAGCCGGGTGGCGATCTGGTGCAGCGGCAGCACCTCGTCGGCGGCGCCGGCGTTGATCGCCTCGCGCGGCATGCCGAAGACGACGCAGGTCGCCTCGTCCTGGACGAAGTTGTAGGAGCCGGCGTCCTTCATTGTCTTCATCGCCTTGGCGCCATCGGCGCCCATGCCGGTGAGCATGATGCCCAGCGCGTTCTGGCCGACCACGCGCGCCGCCGAGTTGAACAGCACCTCCACCGACGGCTTGTGCCGGTTGACCGGATCGCCGTCCTGCACGCGCGCGATGTAGTTGGCGCCCGAGCGCTCCACGCTGAAGTGCATGCCCCCCGGCGCGATGTAGCCGTGGCCCGGCAGGATGCGCTCGCCGTCCTGCGCTTCCTTGACGCGGATCTTGCACAGCCCGTCCAGCCGCGCCGCGTAGCTGCGGGTGAAGCCCGGCGGCATGTGCTGCGTGATGCAGACCGCGGGGCAGTCCGCCGGCAGGTTGATCAGCACGTCCTTGGTCGCCTCCGTGCCGCCGGTGGAGGCGCCGATGAAGATGATCTTCTCGGTCGACAGCCGGCCCAGGTTGGCGATCGGCGAGGCCGGCTTGAGCGGCGGCGTCGCGCCACCCGTCGCGGCGGGGGCGCCCGGCGCCGCGGCCGGCGCGGGCGCGTTCAGGCGGCGGATGTGCGCCTTGGCGGCGATGCGGATCTTGTCGGTGATGTCCTGCGCCAGCGCGCGGATGCCGTCGGCCACGCCGATCTTGGGCTTGGCCACGAAGTCCACCGCGCCCAGCTCCAGCGCCTTGAGCGTGACCTCGGCGCCGCGCTCCGTCAGCGTGGACACCATCACGACCGGCATCGGCCGCAGCCGCATCAGCCGCTGCAGGAAGTCCAGGCCGTCCATCTTCGGCATCTCGACGTCCAGCGTGATCACGTCCGGGTTGAGGTTGCGGATCATCTCGCGCGCCGCGAGCGGATCGCTGGCCGCGCCGATGCACTGCATGTCGGGCTGGCGGTTGATGATCTCGGTCAGGATGCTGCGCACCAGCGCGGAATCGTCCACGACAACGACGGTGGTCTTGGCCATTGCTGCTTACTCCTCGGTACTTCCGGCCGCTGCCGTCTCAGAACAGATCGATCGAGCCGCCGGTGCTCGCCACCGGCTGGGCCCGCTGCGCGGCGGCCTTGTCCTGCTGCACCAGCGCGTCGGTGTTGGTCGGCGCCAGGCGCTTGACCATCGCCTTGCCGCTCTTCGGAAGGAAACAGACCTTGCGCGGGTACACGTCCATCACGTCCTTGGACACGATGGGGATGCGCTCCAGCTTCAGGAAGTCGATGACGAAGTTGGTGTTGCGCTCGCCGACGTTGATCGTGTTCATGCCCGAGATCACCGCGCCGCCACCGAAGATCTTGGCCTCCATGCGGCTCTTGGCGGCGCCGCGCTTCATCATCTCGTTGATCAGCAGTTCCATCGCGAAGGAGCCGTAGCGGCCCGAATCGCCATGCCCCTCGGGCAGCATGAAGTGGTTCATGCCGCCGATCTGCGCGTGGCGGTCCCACAGGCAGGCGGCGATGCACGAGCCCAGCGTCGTCATCACCAGCAGGTCGTCGTTGTCGACGAAGTACTCACCGGGAAGGACCTTGACCGCGGCGTTCTTGAAGTGGGCGTCGTAGAAGAAGAACGAGGCCTCGCCATTCTTGCGGGACACCGTCTTGAGCTGAGCCACGCGCGCCGCGCCGGCGCTGGCCAGCGCCGCGCTTTGCTGCATCGCGGAGGAGGCGGAAGGCAGGGTCATGGGGGTGTTCCGTTAAACGCGTTCGTAGATCGTCTTGCCGCGCAGGCGGAAGAGATCGCGGGAATCGGTGAAGTTCTCGGAATGCCCGACGAACAGCAGCCCGCCCGGACGCATCACCTTGTGGATGCGCTCCAGCACCTTGCGCTGCGTCGGCGCATCGAAATAGATCATGACGTTGCGGCAGAACACGACGTGGAAGGGATCGCCCAGCGACCACGAGGTGTGCATCAGGTTCAGCGTCCTGAACTCGATCATCTTGGCCAGCTCGGGCTTGACGCGGATGCGGCCCTCGTTGGCGCCGGTGCCGCGCAGGAAGAACTGCTTGAGCCGCTGCGGCGAGAGCCCGCGCGATTCGGCCGCGTAGACGCCGCGACGCGCGGTGTTGAGCACGTTGGTGTCGATGTCGCTGGAGATGATCTGCACGCCGGAGCTCGGGCCCAGCGACTCCTGGCAGGTCATCGCGATGGAGTAGGGCTCCTCGCCGGTGGAGGCCGCGCAGCACCAGATGCGGATCGGCTTGCCGGTCAGCGCCTTGAGGTCGTCGTTGAGCGAGACGAAGTGGTGGTCCTCGCGGAAGAACGACGTCAGGTTGGTGGTCAGGCAGTTCACGAACTCCTGCCACTCCTGGTCGCCTTGCGGGCCGCTGACGCCCTCCAGCCATTGGAGGTAGTCGGCGAAGCTGCGATGGCCGGTGTCGCGCAGCCGGCGCGACAGCCGGCTGTAGACCATCGCATGCTTGCCGTCGTGCAGCGAGATGCCGGCGTGCTGGTAGATCAGCTGGCGCACGCGTTCGAAGTCGGCGCGGCTGAAGCTGAACTCGTGATCGATCGCCTCGACCGGGGACGGGGCCGCGAACGAGACCGGTTGACCTGGGCGCATGAGGCTGTTTGGACTTCTTCGAAGGTGAGATGCCGTAGCACCGGATGGCCGCCATTGTCGGCAATCGTTAGTTTGATTGTGTTTGGTCTCTTTGATCTGTGAAAGAGGTGGGGGGAACCCCTCATTTCTGCACGCTCATTAGAGGGGGAAGCCGCTAGACTGCGCCGGAAATTGCCCCTTCCCACCTTGGACGCACCGCACAGTCTCATTGCCGCGCACCAGCTGCGCCTGGATCTGGCCCTGCAGCTGCTGCAGCAGGCCGGCGCGATGCTGCCCGACGCCGAGCCCTATTCGGAGCCGTGGCTGCAAGGCATCGTCGACGCGCTGTGCGACCTCTCGAGCAAGGACGCGCTGACCGGCCTGGTCAACCGCCGCAGCTTCGAGATGGCGCTGGGGCGCGAGGTCGATCGGGTGGCGCGTTCCGGCGAACCGGCGCTGCTGCTGATGCTGGACATCGACCACTTCAAGGCGGTCAACGACCAGCACGGCCACGCGGCCGGCGACCTGGTGATCCGCGCGGTCGCGCAGTCGATCGCGCAGACGGTGCGTCCGATGGACACGGTGGCGCGGATCGGTGGCGAGGAGTTCGCCATCATCCTGCCCAACTGCCCGACCTCGTTCGGCGTGGTCGTGGCCGAGCGCATCCGGCAACGGGTGCAGGCGCTGGCCATCAGCCTGGGCGGCGGCCAGCCGCCGCTGACCTGCACGATCAGCATCGGCGGGGCGTTCGCGCCGCAGTGGGTGCGCTCGTCGACGCTGATCTGGACGGAGCGGGCCGACCGCCAGCTCTACCGCGCCAAGGCCGAGGGCCGCAATCGCGCCTGCCTGGAGAGCCATGTGGACTCGCTGGTGAGCGCCGAGGAAAAGGGCATGTTGTTCGCCGTAACGCAACAGGATAGTGAATGAGCATGACAACAGCTCCTGCTGCACCCCAGGCCCGCGGAGGCGCTCGCACCTTGGCCATCACGAGCGGCAAGGGCGGCGTGGGCAAGACCTTCGTCACCGCCAACCTGGCGGCGGCCCTGGCCGCGCGCGGCGAGCGCGTGCTGGTACTGGATGCCGACCTCGGCCTGGCCAATCTCGATGTGGTGCTGAACCTGCATCCCAAGCTCACGCTGCACGACGTCTTCACCGAGCGCTGCACCCTGGATCAGGCCATCCTGCCGGCGCCCGGCGGCTTCCATGTGCTGCTGGCGGGCTCGGGCATGGTGGAGTATTCGCGGCTCACGCCCGACGTGCGGGACAAGTTGCTGCACATCCTCGAGGTGGTGCGGCCGCGCTTCGACTACGTGCTGCTGGACACCGGCGCGGGCATCTCCGACGTGGTGCTGTTCGCCGTCTCGATGGCGCATGACGTACTGGTCGTCGCGACGCCGGAGCCGACCTCGCTCACGGACGCGTACGCCACCATCAAGGTCCTGGCGACGCAGCAGGAGCGGCGCCAGGTGCGGCTCATCCTGAACCAGGCCAACCGGCCGGGCGAGGGCAAGCTGATCTGCGGCCAGCTGCAGCAGGTGCTGCAGCGCTTTGTCGGCCCGACGCCGGGCCAGACCTTCAAGCTGGAACTGCTCGGCGAGGTCAAGAACGATCCGATGGTCCGGCAGGCGGTGCTCAAGCGCCAGCTGCTGCTGGAGCATTACCCCGGCTGCGACGCGGCGCAGGGCATCCGCGGGCTGGCCGCGAAGTTGCTGGAACAATCGGCCGGGCACCCCTGAACCTTTCCCGCTTCCAGCGCCCCATTTCAGCGCTTCTTTCAGCGCTCCCTCCCGATGTCCGATTCCCCCGAGACCGGTGCCGCCGACGGCACCGCGGTCCCCCCGACGGCTGCGCCCGCCACCCCCTTCGAGTGGGTCGGCGGCGAGGACGCCGTGCGGCGATTGGTCGACCGCTTCTACGACCTGATGGATCTGGAGCCGCGCTTCGCGCAGCTGCGCGCGATCCATCCGACGACACTGGACGGCTCGCGCGACAAGCTGTTCTGGTTCCTGTGCGGCTGGCTCGGCGGTCCGGACCACTTCGTCGAACGCTTCGGGCATCCGCGGCTGCGCGCGCGCCACATGCCGTACCGCATCGGCATCGCCGAGCGGGACCAGTGGATGGCCGCCATGACGCAGGCGATGGCCGAGTGCGAACTCGACGCCGAGCTGCAGCGGCGGCTGGCCGCCTCCTTCGCCCACACGGCGGACTGGATGCGCAACGTCTGAGGCCGCGCCGGTCGGCGCCGCGTGGCGCTGCGGACGGTCCGGTTCGCTTGCCGGCGGGCCGAAATGATGTAAACGGCGCGACCAGCGTGCATATCTGACACCGATGCCGGCCACGACGGGCTGGCGGTGAACACGGCGCGGGCGGCTTCGTCTACTGTCGCGTCCATCATGTCCACGCTGTTCCACGACGATGAGGTCGGCATCGAAGCCAATCCCGACCTGATGCATGTCCGGATCGACGACGGCCGCCTGTGGCTGTCCGAAGACGCCCGGGAAGACATCGAGGTCTGCGCCGGCTTCTGCCCGGACACGGACAGCCCGATGCAGATGCTCAACTTCCTGCGCGCCGCCTGCGTCCGCCTGCAGCACGTCGACATGGACGGCGAGGACGCCGAGCACGCCTTCATGTCCTTCTGCGTGCTCAAGGGCCTGGAGCACGCGATCGAGACCCACTGGCAGGGCGCCGACTCGGTCGGGGAGTTCCGTCCCGAGCGCCTGCTGATGGCCTTCACCACGCCGGTCTCGCCTTACAGCAGCCTGATGCTGCACTGACCGCGGCGGCGCTCCACCGCCCGGAATCCCCCACAGGAACGAAGCGCCGGCCACGGCGCCGACCCTCAGGTCGCGTTCAGCAGGACCATCAGCGCCCCGGCTCCGCCATCGCTGGCGCGGGCCTGCACGAAGGCCAGCACTTCCTGCTTCTGCACCAGCCAGCGCCGCACCCGCGCCTTGAGCACGGGCTCGCGCCCGGGCGAGCCGTTGCCCTTGCCATGCACGACGCGCACGCAGCGCAGGCCGCGCCGGGCGCTGTCGTGGATGAACTGGCCCAGGGCCTCGCGGGCCTGGTCGCGCCGCAGGCCGTGCAGGTCGATCTGCGCCTGCAGCGCCCAGTGGCCCCGTCTGAGCTTGCGCACCGACTCGGCCGAGATCTCCGGCCGGCGGAAGGACAGCGTCTCGTCGGTCTCCAGCAGCGAGTCCACGTCGAAGTCGTCCGACAGCGCCTGTTGCCAGGCTCTCTGCTCGTCGAGTTCGCGCTGGCGCGGCTCGGGCTCGGGCCGGCCGTGGCGCAGGATCGCGCGGTTCGGATCGGGCAGCGGCACGACCGGGCCGACGGTGAGCTCGAAGACGCGGGCCTCCTGCTCGCGCAGCCGCGCCAGCGCGGCCTCGCGCTCGCGGCGTTCCTCTTCCGCGCGTTGGCGGAGCTTCAGTTCTCGGTGCAGCGTCTGCAGGTCTTGCAGGCTGCGCAGTCGGTCGGTCACAGCAGGCCCAGGTCGGTCATCGAAGCGGGCTGGCCCGCGCCGACGATGAAGTGGTCCAGCACCTTCACGTCGACCAGGGCCAGCGACTCGATCATCGCGCGCGTCAGCTGGACGTCCTGCGGCGATGGATCGGTGCGGCCCGAGGGGTGGTTGTGCACGAGGACGACGGCGGCGGCGTCCAGGGTCAGCGCGCGCTTCACCACCTCCCGGGGATAGGCAATGGTATGGGAAAGGGTGCCGTGGAACAGCGTCTCCAGGGCGATCAGCCGATGCTGGGTGTCGAGGAACATCACGGCGAAGCACTCGGCGCGGCGGGCGTCGTACTCGAGCCGCAGGTAGTCGCGCACCGCCTGGGCGGACTCGAAGACCGGTCCGTCGGCCAGCGCGTCGCGGAACGCGCGTCGGGCGATCTCCAGCACCGCCAGCAGCGCGGCGCGCTTGGCCGGCCCGAGTCCCTTGATGCCGGCCAGCGCGGCGGCGGGTTCGCGCAGCAGCCCGCGGAAGCCGCCGCACTCGTCCAGCACGTCGCTCGACAGGCGCAGGACGGACCGGCCCGGCAGGCCGGTGCGCAGCAGGATGGCGAGCAGCTCGGCGTCAGCGAGGGCGGCCGGGCCCAGGGCGACGAGCTTCTCCCGGGGGCGCGTCTCGGGCGGCAGGGCGGCGATGGCGGAGCCGGCGCGACCGGCGGCAGAGGCGGCACCGGCGGCACCGGTGGACAGGGAGGAAGACACGGCGAGAACGGTCATGGCGGGACTCTGAGGAAGGACCACGGCGCTCCAGCCTAAAATCGCGCCTCGTTTCCCAAAATCCCCCTGACTAGTGAACCTCGTTCAACCAGGATCCTTCCTGACCCTGCATTACCGGCTGAGCGGGCCGGACGGCCAGGACCTGATCAACACCTTCGCCGACAAGCTGCCGGCCACGCTGACGCTGGGCGCCGGCGAGCTCGCGCCCGCGATCGAGGCCCGGCTGATCGGCCTGGCCGAGGGTACGCACACCCGCGTCGAACTGGCGCCCGGCGAGGCCTTCGGCGAGCGCAACCCGGAGCTGCTGCAGCGCGTCAAGCGCAGCCTGATGCGCGAACTGGGCGATCCGGACGAGCAGTACCACGTCGGGGACGTCGTGCAGTTCCCGACGCCGGACGGGCAGGGGCAGTACGCCGGTGTCGTGCGCGAGCTCGGCGAGGACTGGCTGTTGTTCGACTTCAACCACCCGTTGGCGGGACAGCCCGTCAGCTTCGAGGTGCAGCTGATCGGGGTGCTGTGATGACGGACGTGACCATGGACAAGGACATCGTGCTGGCGGAGCCTCGCGGCTTCTGCGCCGGCGTGGACCGCGCGATCGAGATCGTCGAGCGCGCGCTGAAGAAGTTCGGCGCGCCCATCTACGTGCGGCACGAGATCGTGCACAACACCTACGTCGTCAATGACCTCAAGGCCAAGGGCGCGATCTTCATCGAGGACCTGGCCGAGGTGCCTCCGGGCGCGACGCTGGTGTTCTCGGCGCACGGCGTCAGCCAGGCGGTGCGCAAGGAGGCCCAGCAGCGCGGCTTCCAGGTCTTCGACGCCACCTGCCCGCTGGTGACCAAGGTCCATGTCGAGGTGGCCAAGCTGCATCGCGAGGGCTACGAGTTCATCATGATCGGCCACAAGGGCCACCCCGAGGTCGAGGGCACGATGGGCCAGCTCAGCGACGGGATCTACCTGGTCGAGGAGGCGTCGGACGTGCCGCACGTGCGGGTCAAGGACCCGTCGAAGCTGGCGGTGGTGACGCAGACGACGCTGAGCGTGGACGACGCGGCCGAGATCCTCGCCGCGGTGAAGCGGCATTTCCCGCAGGTCCGCGAGCCGAAGAAGCAGGACATCTGCTACGCCACGCAGAACCGCCAGGACGCGGTGAAGGTGCTGGCGCCGCAGGTGGACGTGGTGGTCGTGGTGGGCAGCCCCACCAGCTCCAACAGCAATCGCCTGCGCGAACTGGCCGAGCGTCTGGGCACGCCGGCCTACATGGTCGACGCCGCCGAGGACGTGCGGGGCGAGTGGCTCGACGGCCGCTCCAAGGTCGGGCTGACGGCGGGCGCCTCGGCGCCGGACGTGCTGGTCCAGGCCGTGATCGCGCGGCTGCGCGAACTGGGCGCGACGACGGTGCGCACGCTGCCGGGCGTCGAGGAACACGTGCGCTTCCCGCTGCCGATGGGGCTGGGCGACAAGTCGATGGCCGAGGTCACCAGCGATCGATCTTGATCGCCGCGGCCGGTCCCCGCGCGGGGCCGCCGCCTGACTCTCCGCTGACCTTCCTGAACCGACTCCCCCATTCGAGCGCCGGTGCTCCCCCATAGGACCGCCACTGGCGCAGGACACGAAAGACACACCATGCTGGACATCACCCTGCTGCGCAAGGATCTGGACGCCGTCATCGAGCGCCTGCAGCTGCGCAAGAACCCGCAACCCTTCCTGGACGTCGAGCGCTTCAAGGCGCTGGAGGCCGACCGCAAGCAGGTGCAGACCCGCACCGAGGAGCTGCAGGCCCGGCGCAACCAGCTGTCCAAGCAGGTCGGCATGCTGAAGGGCAAGGGTGAGGACGCCAGCGCCGTGATGGCCGAGGTGGGCGGCATCGCCGACGAGCTCAAGGCGGGCGCGGACAAGCTGGAGCTGATCCAGCAGGAACTGAACGGCATGCTGATGGGCGTGCCCAACCTGCCGCATGCCAGCGTGCCGGCCGGCGCGGACGAGACCGGCAACGTCGAGGTGCGCCGCTGGGGCACGCCGCGGAGCTTCGATTTCCCGGTCAAGGACCACGTCGACCTCGGCGCGCCGCTGGGCCTGGACTTCGAGACCGGCGCGAAGCTGTCGGGATCGCGCTTCGCTTTCCTGAAGGGCCCGGCGGCCCGGCTGCACCGCGCGCTGGCGCAGTTCATGCTGGACGTGCAGACGACCGAGCACGGCTACACCGAGTGCTACACGCCCTACATCGTCAACCGCGAGATCCTGGAAGGCACCGGCCAGCTGCCCAAGTTCAAGGAGGACATGTTCTGGGTGCTGCGCGGCGGCGACGACGAGCAGCAGGAGCAGTACCTGATCTCGACCTCGGAGATCTCGCTGACCAACACCGTGCGCGAAAGCGTGCTGAAGGCCGAGGACCTGCCGGTGAAGCTGACGGCGCACAGCCCGTGCTTCCGCTCGGAAGCGGGTTCGGCCGGTCGCGACACGCGTGGCCTGATCCGCCAGCACCAGTTCGACAAGGTCGAGATGGTGCGCATCGAGCAGCCCGAGCGGAGCATGGAGGCGCTCGAGGAGATGACCGGCCACGCCGAGGCGGTGCTGCGCAAGCTCGGCCTGCCGTACCGCACCGTGCTGCTGTGCGCCGGCGACATGGGCTTCGGCTCGACCAAGACCTACGACCTCGAGGTGTGGGTGCCGGCGCAGAACACCTATCGCGAGATCAGCTCCTGCTCGAACATGGGCGACTTCCAGGCCCGCCGCATGCAGGCGCGCTTCAAGAACGCGCAGGGCAAGAACGAGCTGGTGCACACGCTGAACGGCTCGGGCCTGGCGGTGGGGCGGACGCTGGTGGCGATGCTGGAGAACTACCAGCAGGCCGACGGCAGCGTCGCCGTGCCGGAGGCGCTGCAGCCCTACCTGGGCGGGCTGACGGTCCTGAAGGCCTGAGGCGGCGCGCCGCCGCGGCGGCGTTCGCACAATCTCCAAAGACTTGTTGCCAAGGCTCGGAAAACCTCGCTATACTCTTAGGCTTACTCGCTGACAACCACGGTGAGCACCGAATCAGGAGAGGTGGCAGAGTGGTTGAATGTACCTGACTCGAAATCAGGCGTACGGTAACCCCGTACCGGGGGTTCGAATCCCCCCCTCTCCGCCAAGATGCTTGTGAATCAAGCAGTTAGAAAACCCGCCTTGAGCGGGTTTTCTTTTTGGTCGGGCGAAATCCTGAAAACTCCGGGGCCAGTTTGTCGGAGCGCCGGCGTGAGGGATTGAATCACTCGATCATCACGCGCGCGCTGGCGTTCAACGCAAATGCAGCGAGCCCAGCGTCATCGGCCGGCTGGCGGCGAGGCGGGGCGCCTCGGCCAGCATGTTGAGGTCGGTGAGGAAGCGCTCGAACTCGCGCCCCTTGTCGTAGAAGGCGTTCGCGCCGTTCTGCACGCACAGCGGAGCGTAGATCTCCGCCTCGCGGTTGCTGAGGACCAGGATGGTCCCGCCGAAACCGGCCATGCGGAGCTTGCGCAACACCTCCAGCCCCGATCCCGAAGCCAGTGCCAGGTCCAGCACGACCACGTGTGGCCGCGTCAGGCCGACCGTGCACAGCGCTTCGGCCTCCGTCGCGGCGATGCCGACCACCGACAGGAAGGGCTGCTCCTTCAGCGCCGCCAGCAGGTGCTTGCGCACCAGCGGCGAGTCTTCGACGAGAACGACTTTCATGATGGTGTCAATTTTGCGCTTTTCGAATTGACAAAAACATGTGGGAAACCGAGGGGTGCGAGCGCACGTGAATTTGTGGAGCGCTCAGCCCCCATTCAGGGGGGCGGTGGCAGACTCCGCGACGGTCCTCTTACAGGAGCATTGCCGTGAGCCTTTCCCCTGAGACCTTCGACGCGATCGTCATCGGCGCCGGCCAAGCCGGCCCGGCGCTGGCCGAGCGGATGTCGCAAGCCGGCTGGCGGGTCGCCGTCATCGAGCGCTCGCGCGTCGGCGGCACCTGCGTGAATACCGGCTGCATCCCGACCAAGGCGATGGTCGCCAGCGCGCATGCCGCCTGGGTCGTGCGCGAGGCCGCACGCTGGGGCGTGCGCCCGCCGGAGCGCTTCGGCGTCGACCTGCCCGCAGTGGTCGCGCGCAAGGACCGCATCTCCGGCCAGTCGCGCCGCAATGTCGAGCAGTGGCTGCGCGGCATGGCGAACGTGGAACTGGTCATGGGCCACGCGCGCTTCGTCGATCCCCACACGATCACCGTCGGCGAGCGCCGGCTGAGGGCCGACCGCTTCTTCCTCAATGTCGGCGGCCGGCCGGCGCAGCCCGGCGTCGAGGGCCTGGACGCGGTGCCCTGGCTCACCAACGCGTCGATCATGACGCTCGAGGAACTGCCTCGGCATCTGGTGGTCGTCGGCGGCAGCTACATCGGGCTGGAGTTCGCGCAGATGTTCCGGCGCTTCGGTTCGGCGGTCACCGTCGTGCAGCGGGGGCCGCGACTGGTCCCGCGCGAGGACGCCGACGTGGCCGAGGCGCTGCGCGGGATCCTGGAGCGGGAAGGGCTGACGATCCGCACCGGCGCCGAATGCGTGAAGCTCGCGCCGGCCGACGAGGGCGTCGCCGTGCGGGTGAACTGCCAGACCGGCGAGCCGGAGGTCCGCGGCAGCCACGTGCTGATCGCGACGGGTCGCCGGCCCAACACCGACGACCTCGGCCTGGACCAGGCCGGCGTGCGCGTGGACGAGCGCGGTCATGTCGTCGTCGACGACCGGCTGCGCAGCAGCGTGCCGCACATCTGGGCGCTCGGGGACTGCAACGGCCGCGGCGCCTTCACCCACACCGCCTGGAACGACTTCGAAGTGGCCGCGGCCAACCTCTTCGACGGCGCAGACCGTGGCGTCGGCGATCGGGTCGTGACCTATGCGCTGTACACCGACCCGCCGCTCGCGCGCATCGGTCTGAGCGAGCGCGAGGTGCGCGCGAGCGGCCGCGCGGCGCTGATCGGTACGCGGCCGATGACGCGGGTGGGCCGGGCGATCGAGAAGGGCGAGACCGAAGGTTTCATCAAGCTGCTGGTCGACGCGGGGTCGAAGGCGATCCTCGGCGCGACGGTGCTCGGCGTCGATGGCGACGAGGCGGTGCAGTCGCTGCTCGATGTCATCGCGTCGAAGCGGTCGTACACCGAGGTGACGGCCGGCGGCGTGCGCATCCATCCCACCGTCAGCGAGTTGCTGCCGACGGTGCTGCAGTCGCTGAAGCCCTTGCCGCCAGCGACTGAACCGGGCTGAGCCGCGCCGCGCTCGCGGGTATGGGGTTTGCCAATCGGGGGAAAACCGCGACTGGCGGTTGTGAAAGGCCGCCGATGAACCGTCCCGCCGCTCGCCGTCCCGGCACGATCCCCGCGCTGCCCGCCGCTCCCTTGGCGGCGTCGGCCGGCGCAGGGGCGACGTCGCAGGCGGTGCATGTGGTCGAGGTCGTCGGCGCCGTGCCGCCGGACGAGGCGAACGAGGACGCCCCCTCGGGCCTGGCCTGCGCCGCCGACCGGCTCGGCGCGACCGAACTGGTGGAGCGCCTGCTCGAGCGCCTCGGTCCGGACGAAGGCCTGCGCTTCACCGTCGTGTGTCCCGCCGACGGTGCGTTCGCGGAACGGATGCGCAGCCGGGGCGCCGAGGTCGTGATCGTCGCGATGCCCGACGACCCGCCCTGGCACGCGATCCAGGTGCTGGTGGGGCTGATCCGGAATCGGCAGGCGGACGTGCTGCACGCGCATTTGCCGAACGCTCACCGGCTGGCCGGTCTGGCGGGTGGCATCACGCGCACGCCGGTGCTCAGCTCGGTGCAGGGGTCCCAGCTGGACATGCCCGACCTCGAAGTGCACCGGCTGATCGCGAGCCAGCTCAGCGTCGTCAGCGAGGCCAGCTATTTCCATGCGCTGGGGCTGGGCATCGCGCAGGAGCGCATCAGCCTCGAGCCCTTCGACGCGCAGGCGGACGAGGACGCGATGGCTGCCAGCCTTGACGCGCTGGGCGAGCGCCTGCGCGGCGTCGCGGCGCAGGCGGCGGTTGCCGGGTCCCGCGGCGCGGCGCAGGCGCGCGCGCTCACGCAGCCGCTGACGCCCGAGCCGGTGCCCGCGACAACGGCGGGCGCACCGGCGGTGCGGGCGGTGCTCGATGAACTCGTGCCGGGCAGGACGCGGACGGTGGTCCGCGACCGGTGACCCGGCCGCGCTGATGCGCGCGGGCATCGGGATTGCCGGTCAATGCCTGCAAGGACGGCCCGTCGATCCGCGATGCGACGCGGGTTCGCGACCGTTCCCGGCAAGACCTCGACCCTCAGCTTCCAAGGAGATCCACCATGAACTCACGTTCCAAGATCACCACCGTGGCGATGGCGATCGCGCTGGCGTCCGGCGTCAGCTTCCTGCATGCACAGAGCGGCGGCCAGGGCGGCAGCTCGGGCTCGGTCGGCGCCCGCGACCAGACCCAGGATCCGCTGTCCAACAACAATGACCAGAACAAGGCGCCGCCCGCGACCCCCGCGGCCAATCCGAGCACCGGTCAGCCCGCGACGACCAACGACTGGCGCAACAGCCAGCCGGCCACCGGCAGCGACTACAACGGCAACAACACGACGACCGACCAGCGGCAGGACCCGAGCGTGAGAACGCCGACGCAGCCGATGAACCAGGGCAGCACGTCGACCATGGGCAGCGACACGTCGAGCACCGACATGTCGACGAACAGCTCCGACAGCAACCTGCCGGCGCGCGCCGACCGCAACTGATTCCGCTGTCATCACCCACCCCGCAGGCGACCCACGGGTCGCCTTTTTCTTTGCTGCAAATGCGGCGGACGAGGCGCTGCCGAGCGACCCGACGCCGGCCGCTTCATCGGGTCCTGCGCGCGAGCCACACGCCGATCGCGACCAGCGCCATGCCGGCCATCGCCAGCCCGCTCAGCGTCTCGCCGAACAGGGCCCAGGCGATCAGCGCGGTGGTCGGCGGCGTCAGGTAGAAGAGGCTCGCGACATTGACCGCGCTGCCGCGGCGGATCAGCAGGTTCAGCAGGCTGACCGCGCCCAGCGACAGCACCACCACCAGCCAGCCCAGCGCGAAGATGAACTGGCCGGTCCAGCGCACCTGCATCGTCTCGGTCGCGGCCGCGATCGCGGCGGTCACCAGCAGGCTGGGCACGAACTGGATGATCGAGCCGGTGCGCAGGTCGAAGGAGGGGCAGAACTTCTTCTGGTAGAGCGTGCCGGCCGTGATGCCGACCAGCGCGATCACGGCGGGCAGCAGCATCGCCACCAGCGCGCCGCCCGGGACCGCGGCCACCTTCTGCGCCACGACCAGCCCGACGCCGAGAAAGCCCATCGCCAGCCCCAGCCATTGCAGGCGGTCGATGCGCTCGCCGAGGAAGGCGCGCGCGCCCAGTGCGGTGACCAGCGGCTGCAGGCCGACGACCAGTGCGGTGATGCCCGCCGGCAGACCGTGCGAGATGGCGGTGAAGACGCCGCCGAGGTAGACGCCATGGACCAGCAGGCCGGTCACCGCGATGTGGCCGCAGGCGGCGGCCGAGCGCGGCCACGGCGCGCGCAGCAGCAGGACCACCGGCAGCATCAGCACGATCACCGCGGCATAGCGCCAGGCGAGGAAGGTCAGCGGCTCCGCGTCGGGCAGGCCGAACTTGGCGCCGATGAAGCCGGTGCTCCAGACGGCGACGAAGAGCAGTGGCAGCAGCTCGTTGATCGAATGGGCGCGTGCGGCACCGGACGGGGACGGCGTGGGGGAGGGCGAGGGCGAGGGCGGTGCGGAGGGCGGGCTCATGGGCTCCGATGCTACCGAGCCGCGATGGCGGCCGGCGCGTCCCAACCGCCGCCAAACGCCCGGAAGGCGGCGACCGCCGCCCGCGCGTGCGCCGCGTCGAGCTGCGCCAGCTGGTCGCGTGCCCCGAGCAGCAGCCGGTCCTCCTCCAGCACCTCGATCAGGCTGGCGGCGCCGCCCTTGTAGGCGTCCTCGGCCGCGTCACGTGCAAGCTGATGGGCGCGGACCTCCTCCGTCAGATCGCCGCGCTGCTGCTCCAGCTCGGACAGGCTGACGATGGCGTTCTCGACATCCTCGGTGGCGCGCAGCATGCGCAGCCGCACTTGCGCGAGCGCCTCGGCCCGCGCGCCACGGGCCTGCGCGACCTCGGCGTCGACGCGGCCGAAGTCGAACAGCCGCCAGTGCAGCCCGAGCAGCGCCTGTGGCTGGAACGCCGCCGCCGACAACAGCCCGCCATTCAGGCTCGATGCGCCGAGTACGCCACCGAGCGTCAGGCGCGGGTAGTACTCGGCCGTGGCGACGCCGATGCGCGCCTGGCTCGCGTCGAGCTGGCGCTCCGCGGCGATGACATCGGGGCGGCGGCGCATCAGCGCCGCAGGGGTGAGGTCCGCGGGCAGCGACGGCACGCGGTAGGTGGATGAACGCGTCGCGGCCGGCGCGGCAGCGCGCGGCGCCTCGGGCGTGTCCGCGATCAGCTTTGCCGCGTAGGTGCCGGCCTGCTCGCCCATCAACACGTCCAGGCGATGCAGCTGCTGCGACAGCTCGGTGCGCAGCGGCGGCAACGTGCCGCGCGCCTGTAGCTGCAGCGCCTGGGCTTGCGCGACTTCGCGCTGCGCCGCCAGGCCGCCGTTGAAGCGGTCCTCGATCAGCCGCAGCAACTGGGACTGGTTGCGCAGATGCGCTTCGGCGACGGCGATGCGGGCCTGCGCGCCGCGCACGCGGAAGTAGGCATCGGCTGCTTCGGCCGCGACGGTCACGCGCGCGCCCATGCGCGCCGCCTCGGCGGCCTGCCATTCGGCGACGGCAGCCGTCTCGCCCTGGCGCAGGCCGCCGGCCAGATCCGCTTCCCAGCTCGCGCCGATGCCGAGCGTCTGCAGCGTCTGCTCGCGCTCGTAACCGGGAAAGGCGTGTGCGAGCTTGCCTTCGGGGCTCTTCAGCGATTGGCGCTGATGCAGCAACTGGCCTTGCAGCACGCCCTGCGGCAGGCGATTCGCGCCGGCGCCTTGCGCCGCGGCGCGCGCCTGCTCGGTGCGGGCCAGCGCGATGGCGAGGTCCAGGTTCTGGTCGAGCGCGCGCCGGACGATGGCGCTCAATGCGGGATCGTCGAAGCCTTGCCACCAGGTGGCCAGCGCCGCAGGCGAGTCGCCGGTCTGGCGTTGCGAGATCAGCGCCTGGCCGGCGAACTGCTCATCGAGCGCGCGCGGGCGGCCGGCCGGATCGGTCATCGGCGCGCAAGCGGCGAGCGCCGCGGCGAGCACGGCGCCCAGCGCCAGGTTCAGCGAAGCGGAGCGCCGTGGCAGGCGGGCAGCGGAGGAAAGCGGGAGCGTCATGGCGGAACTCCAGGAAGTGCGGCGCGAAGCGAGGGGAGGGCGTGCAAGCTCAATGGGCATCAGCGGAAGGGGCGGATGGTGGCGTGATCCTGCGCAGCAGCGGCACGAACAGCAGCGCCGCGACGAAGCAGACCATCACGAGCAGGAAGGCGTCGGAGAAGGTCATCGTCAGCGCCTCGCGGTAGGTCAGCGACCAGAGCTGGCGCAGCGCCGCGGTGGCCGCATCGCCCGAAGGCAGCGACGACAGCGGCGCGCCGGCGGACGCGAGGAAGCCGCTCATCGCTTCGTTGCCGTCATGCAGGCGCTCGGCCAGGCGCTGGAAGTGCAGGTTGGTGCGGTCGTTGAGCACCGTCGCGCAAGCCGCGATGCCGATGGCGCCGCCCAGGTTGCGCATCAGGTTGAACAGCCCCGAGGCCAGCTTGAGCCGCGCCGGCGGCAGCGCGCCGAGCGCCAGCGTCACCACCGGCGGCACGCTGAGCTGCTGCGCCATGCCGCGCAGCGCCTGCGGCAGCAGCAGTTGATGCGCGCCCCAGTCGTGCGTGATCGGCATGAACTCCCACATCGAGAGCGCGAACAGCGCCAGACCCGCGAAGAGGATCCAGCGCAGATCGAAGCGGCTGGCGAGGAAGGCATAGAGCGGGATGCTCATCACCTGGAACACGCCGGTCGAGAACACGGCCAGGCCGATGTCCAGCGCGCCGTAGCCGCGCACGCGGCCGAGGAACAGCGGCGTGAGGTAGATGGTGGCGAAGATGCCGATGCCGGTGATGAACGAGAACAGGCTGCCGAGCGCGAAGTTGCGGTCCTTGAGCGCGCGCAGGTCCACGATGGGCCGCGCGGCGGTCAGGCTGCGCGCGATGAAGGCGATGCCGGTCAGCGCGGCGGTCCAGGCGGTGACGGCGATGGTCGTGTCGCTGAACCAGTTCCAGCGCGGGCCTTCCTCGAGCGTGTACTCGAGGCAGCCCAGGAACACCGCGAGCAGCGCCATCGACAGGTAGTCGGCGCCCTTGAGCAGCGAGAGGTCGGGCTTGTCCACGCGCACCATCAGCGGCACGACGGCGGTGACCACGAGGCCAGGCAGCAGGTTGATGTAGAAGAGCCACTGCCACGACAGCATGTCGGTGATCCAGCCACCGACCACCGGTCCGAGCGTCGGCGCCAGCGAGGCGATGGCGCCGATGGTGGCCGCGGCGATGACGCGCTGCTTGCCGTCGAAGTACATGAAGGCGGTGGTGAAGACCATCGGGATCATGGAGCCGCCGAGGAAGCCCTGCAGCGCGCGGAAGGCGATCATGCTCTGGATGTTCCAGGCCAGGCTGCACAGCAGGCTGGTCAGCGTGAAGCCCAGCGCCGAGGCGGCGAACAGCCAGCGCGTGGACATCACGCTGGCGAGCCAGCCCGACAGCGGGATGACGATGATCTCGGCGATCAGGTAGCTGGTCTGGACCCAGGTCGTGTCGTCGGCGCCGGCGGAGAGGCCGCCGCCGATGTCGCGCAGCGAGGCCGAGACGATCTGGATGTCCAGCAGCGCGATGAACATGCCGATGCACATGGTCGCGAAGGCGAGCACCTTGTCGCGCGTGCTCAGCTGGGCGAGGGGGATGACGTCGTTGGACCAGAAGGCGGGACGCGGGCGCGGCGGCATCGATGCCGGCGCTGGCGAAGACGCGGAAGCAGTAAGCGCGGTGCTCATGGCAGGCTCGCGGTCTTGGCGGACGGGGCGGTGCTGTCTGCGGCGGTGTCGACTTCGACCACGACGGACAGTCCGGGGCGCAGCCGGCCGAGGCGGTCATCCGCGGCGTCGAGCTGGATGCGCACCGGCACGCGCTGGACGATCTTGGTGAAGTTGCCGGTGGCGTTCTCGGCCGGCAGCACGCTGAACTGGGCGCCCGTCGCGGGCGCCAGGCTACCGAGCCGCCCGTGCATCACGACGCCGGGCCAGGCGTCCGCGCGGATGCGCACGGGCTGTCCGGCCTGCATGCGGGCGAGCTGGTCTTCCTTGAAGTTGGCGTCGACCCAGAGGCCCTGCGCGGGGACGACCGACATCAGCGGCGTGCCGACGCCGACGTAGGTGCCCAGCCGCGCCTTGCGGTTGCCGATGTAGCCATCGCGCGGCGCGCGCAGTTCGGTGTAGCCGACGTTGAGACGCGCGAGTTCGCGCTCGGCGCGGGCCTGATCGAGCGCGGCCTGGGCCTGGCGCTTCTGCGTCGCGATGACGTCGAGCTGGCGCTCCGCGGCGAGTTGCTCGGCACGGGCGCGGGCGGAGCCGGCCTGCGCGGTCTTGAAGGCGGCCTCGGCGCGCTGGCTGCTCTCGACCGAGACGGCTGAGCGCCGCACCAGGTCCTGATGGCGCGCGAAGTCGTCGCGGGCACGCTGCTCCTCGGCGGAGGCCGCGGCGATGCCGGCGGTCGCCTTGGCGATCACCGCCTGCTGCAGCGCGGCGGCCGCGGCCAGGTTGGCGATGGCGGCCTCCTGCGCTTCGACGGCGCCGGCCGCGCGCTGCAGCGCGGCGTCGTAGTCGCGCGCGTCGATGCGGGCCAGCAGCTCGCCGGCGCGCACGAACTGGTTGTCGGTGACCGGCAGCTCGGCAATGTAGCCGCCGACCTTCGCGCCGACGACGGTGACGTCGCCGCCGACGTAGGCGTCGTCGGTCTCCTCATGGAAGCGGCCGGTGGTCCACCAGTGGGCGCCATAGGCGCCGGCCGCGAGCACGGCGGCGGTCAGCGCGACCCACGACAGCGCGGTGCGGCCGAACGGCCTGCGCGAGCCAGCGGAAGACGCGGGAGGAAGAGGAGGAGCGGGAGGCGCGGGAGGAACCGGTGCCGGGGAAGCGGCCGTGGCGGTGGCGTTGGGGGAAGAGGCGGTCATGCGGAGCTCCGGCATCGAGGGCCCGCCGGGGCGGCGGGTGATGGAGCGGACTATAGGAACGTCACTTTCATGATGGAAGTGACTGGCGGTGGAATGCACTGTTCCGGATTCGTCAACTGACTTCCATGATGGAAGTCAGCGAGAATGGCGGGGCAGCCCAAGGAGACCGCCGATGCGCCGCACGAGTTTCGAGGAGATGGCCTGCCCGGTGGCGCGCACGGCCGACATGCTGGGTGACAGCTGGAGCGTGCTGATCCTGCGCGAGGTGTTTTATGGGCATCACCGCTTCGACGAGTTCGTGACCGAGCTCGGAATTGCGTCCAATACGCTGACGCGGCGGCTGGCGGAGCTGGTGGATCGCGGGTTGCTGGAGAAGCGGCCCTACAGCGAGAAGCCGCCGCGCTTCGAGTACGTGCTGACGCCCAAGGGCCGCGATTTCCGGCCAGTGATGCTGACGATGCTGAACTGGGGCAACCGGCACGCGGCGTTGAAGGGCAAGCCGATGCGGCTCATCGACACGGAGACCGGCGAGCCGGTGGAGCTGCAGCTGATCGATGCCCGCACGGGCAAGGCGATCGGGCCGCAGCACAAGGTGGAGCGGCGCTCGGCCGCGCCGCGGCGCGTCGAGCTTTTCGACTTCGATGGGGAAGTGAAGGACGAGGCGGGCGACTAGCGCGGATGGCCGTGATGCGCGTTCCCGGCGAGCGCCCTCAGCGCTGCACCAGCGCGAGCTTGACGCCCAGTCCCACGAAGGCGGCCGCGAAGCCGCGCCGCATCCAGCGCAGCACCGGCGGGCGGGACAGCACGCGGTCGCGCATCGAGGCGGCGAAGACGCCATAGACCGCGAACACGCCGAAGGTCATCGCCATGAAGACGAGGGACAGCTCGAGCATCACGGGCGTCGGTCGGGGCTCGTCGTGGGCGATGAACTGCGGCAGGAAGGCGACGAAGAAGATCGACAGCTTGGGATTGAGCAGGTTCACCAGCACTGCGTGGGCGACGATCTCGCGCGCGGAGCGAGGCGGTCCGGCGGCATCGATGGCGAGCGCGCCGCGCTCGCGCAGCGACATCCAGGCCATGTAGAGCAGGTAGGCAACGCCGGCGTACTTCACGAGGTCGAACGCGAGCGCGCTCGCATGCAGCAGCGCGGCCAGGCCGGTGATCGCGGCCAGCATGTGCGGCACGATGCCGAGGGTGCAGCCGAAGGCGGCCGCGAGCGCGGCCCGTCCGCCGCTGGACAGGCCGGCGGCGAGCGTCACCAGTGCGCCGGTGCCGGGCGAGGCCACGACGATCAACGAGGTGATCAGGAACTCGGGATTGGAGAGCGAGGAGAAGGGCACGGCGGACCTCGATGCAATGGCTGCGGAGAGGTCATGGTCGGGCCGCGAGGGGCGGCGCGTCTTGGACGAAATTGCAGGGCCGGGCGGCTCAGCGCAGCGCGGCCGCGTAGACGCCGGGCGGGATGCCGAAGCAGCGGACGAAGTGGCGCGTGAGGTGGCTCTGGTCGCAGAAGCCGCTGGCCGCGGCGGCCTCGGCCAGCGGGGTGCCCAGGCCGATGAGCCGGCGCGCGCGCTGCAGGCGGCGCTGGACGAGGTAGGCATGCGGCGGCAGGCCGGTCGCGCGGGTGAAGGCGCGCAGGAACTGGAAGCGGCTCAGGCCGGCCTCGCGGGCGAGGTCGGCGAGGCTCGCCGGGGAGGCGAGTTCGTCGTCGAGGCGGGTGCGGGCGGCGGCGATGCCGGAAGGGAGCGCGGTCGGCGCTGGCGCGCGGGGATGGAGCAGGCTCTGGAGCAGCAGCAGGAGCGCGGAGTCGGCGCGCAGCGTGTCGGTCGCGGCGGCGGGCTCCGAGGTCGTCGCGCGGAAAAGCGCCTCGAAGCGGGCAGCGATGCGGGCGTCGTGGAGGGTGGGGTGGTGAAACTCGACGTCGCGTGTGGGCGCGTCCTCGGCGATGTCGGCGAGGAGGTCCATCACCAGTTCCGGCGAGAGATAGAGCATGCGCCAGGCGCGCCCGTGGTCGCCGATGGGCAGGCCATCGTGGACCTCGCCCGGGTTGACGGTGATGAGGTCGCCCGGGCCGGCCTCGACGGTGCCGCGGCCGCTGGCGGATTTCTGGGCGCCGCGGTCGATCAGGCCGATGCCGAACTCGTCATGGATGTGGCGGGAGAAGGCGCGCGCGGTGTCGGCGCGAACGATGTCGACGCCGGGAAGCGGGCAGGGGAGGCGGGTGAAGGCGCCGCCGCGCGGGGCGGAGTCAGTGGCCATCGAGGAGTTCCAGTGTGCGCGGATCCGGCTGGCCATCGTAGAAGCGGTCGAGGGCTTCGAGGAAGACGGCCTCGTTGCCGGAGGCGCGCGCGAAGAGCGTCAGCGAGGAGCGGAACTTCAAGGCGTCGACGTGGCCGAGGATCTGTTCGGCGGATCGGGTGCGGTGGGAATTCATCAGCGTCACGCATTCGCGAAGGCGTGGGCCGAGGATGGGGTGGTTCAGGTAGGCGACGGCTTCGTCGAGGGATTCAATGCCGTAGAACTGGGCGGTGCTGCTCAAACCAAGGCCGCGGAGCTGAGGGAAGAAGTACCACATCCAGTGGCTCACCTTGCGGCCGCGCTTCAGCTCGTCGAGGACGTCGGCGAGCTGGGGGGATTGGGCAGTGAGGAAGCGGTCGAGGTCGAAGGGGGCAGGCATGAGGGGTGCGGTAGCGCGGAGCGGTCACCGTCGGCGCTGATCATTCGCCGGGAAGCAGCTTCTCCAAGGGGAATCCGATTTCTTCCTCGTTCTGCTTGTATTCCTTCTTGAGAAATTCGAAGAACTGCGTGAGGTACACGTAGTGTTCCTCGTGATCCGAACGGTCTCGGATCGTCTCGCTGCGAAGCAGGCCTTCCTGGTACAGCACCGCGTCGCGCACCGCAGTCACAAGCAGGGCCGCGTACGGATTTGGGATTGTGATCATGCGGCTTCCTTGATGGCATTCACAGCGAGTTGATTCAAGAGCATCTTGAACTGCTCCAGGGGCATGTCATGCGCGGGAGCGATGGTGTAGTGGGTGGCGCCCAGGCGCGGGTTGAAATTGTCTTTCACGATCGCCAACCCGTTGGGCAGCACGGTGCCGGCAGAAATTCGATAGTACGACCAGTCCTTTCCAGAGGGCACTCCGGCCTTGTCGAAGGTGCTGATGCCTCGAGGACTCCTCGCCACGGTGACCCACTTGCTGCCACCGCGGTTCACGATGTCGATGTCCGGCGGACGAAGGCGTCCAGCCGAGTAGACGACCACCTCTTCAATGAGGTCGAACAGGCCGCCACCCTTTTTGGCGTGAAGGCCTCGCCAAAGATTCACCGGCACCTTGCCGTCGAAGTAGTTGTGGTCCTCCCCTAAGGAACGAAGCACATCCTTCAAGGTGGTAACGCTCATCTGTTGCTCCCAGCACGGTTGAAGGAACAGTGTGGGCGGGATGGCGTGGCTCCCGAAGTGACCTAAGTCCTTCGCGTGGCGAAGCCTGAGGGGCGCTTGAAGGGGCGTCTATTTCGGTGATGCGACGCTCGCGAGCAACTCATGGCATCGCCGTTGCATGTCGTCCGATGGCAGAGAGTCGAGCACCTGGGCTTCCGTGCTCGCCGCGTGGGTGAGTGACGGAGGTTGCGGACCGCTCATCCCCTTTTTTCTGGCGGAAGCTGCACCCTGCTCAAGCGCAGCGGCGTTGATTGCGCGCCATTTGGAATAGGCGTCACGCAAAGGCGCGGCCATGTCGGGGAAGTGGGCAGAGCAAACCGGGGCCTTCGCTTCGAAGTGCACGGCTTGAATGTGAAGCTCGAGGGCTTGGTGGTCCGTGAACGGCATGGCACCAAGGCTTGTCACCAGAGCGGAGGGCCAGGCCCGGATCCCGCAGGAATACTGGGGAAAAGGAAAGAAGGTTGACGAGCCTTACCCTCGGCACTGGTCACAACGGTTAGGGCTGCTTGGTTCCCCACCTGACCCGGTTGGCCGCGCTTCCATGCGAGGAGGCCCGTCAGCGGCGGATTCTAGCCGAGCTTTCCGAGCCCTCCGGCCGCGCGCTCCCCGGGCGTGCATCTCCGCACGCCACACGTGCGAACACCGCCGCCCCTGGGTCGACGTGCCCAGCGGGCCTGTGGTTAAATCCGCCCCGGACCTCGTGGGACGCGCTCCCGCCCAGGCCATCGCCGATTTACCAACTACTTGCGGGCGATTCACAAATGCGGCTAAAGCGTTGCGGCTCCGATTGCCCCCGGGCCGGCAAACGCCGGTGACCACTGTGGGCTTCGGAGTTTTTTCATGTCCGCTCGTCTGGCTCAGTTCGATTCGCTGCTGACCCGCCGCCGTGCCGCTCACGGCACCACCGGGCCCACCCAGCCGCTGCGCACGCTGCGGGACCCTTGGGGCGAGCCGGTCGCCGAGTTCTCCCGCTTCCCCTCCGACCTCGAGCTGCTCAAGGCCGCCCATCGCCTTCAAGGCGACGACTGGATCGGCCCGCTCGCCGACGACGCCCACGCCCAGCGCCTGAATGCCGCCTGGCGCCTCGCGCTGCTGCGCGCCGATCGCCACGGTCAGGCCCGCGTGTCGCGTGAGCTCGGCCCGCAATGGATCAGCGCCGCTCACGCCGCGCGACCCGGCGAGCGTCCCGCCGAGCTGCGCCGCGCGCTCCAGGCCGCGGCCGTCCGTCAGCTCTGGCAATCGGGCTGGAAGCTGGTCGGCTGATCCGCCACGCAAGCGGAGCGCTCGCCACGCCGTCACGCCGACGGAAGCCGCTCCGCCAGCCAAGCCTCGGTCGCGTAAGGGAAGGCGATCGTCGGCGCTCTCAGTTCGGCGAAGCGATCCCGCAGCGCCCGCAGCCGCTGCGCGACAACGTGCTGCTCGGTCTCCGGCAGCGACGCGATGAAGCTCACCGACAGGATCCGATCGAGCACGACCTGATCGAAAGTGCCCACGTGGCTGTGCGGCAGCACCGTCCGCTCCAGCGGCCCGAACAGCGACTGCCCCTCGAAAGGCTGCTTCCACGTCCCCTTGTAGAAGCGCGGCGCATCGCCCTCATAGGGGGTGATGATCTCGGTGATCGCGGCGACCCAGTCGCGGGACTCGTCTCTCACGTTCCACACCAGCCCCAGTCGCCCACCCGGCCGCAGCACGCGATGCATCTCGCGCAGCGCCTGCGCGTTCGCGAACCAGTGGAAGGCCTGTGCGCAGACGACCACGTCCGCCGCGCCATCCTCCAGCGGGATCGCCTCCGCCGTCCCGCCGAGCGCCCGCACGTCAGGCAGGCTTTCCGCGAGCCGCGCCCGCATCGCGTCGACCGGCTCGACCGCCGTGATCGACGCGCCCGTACGCGCCAGCAGCTTGGTGAACTTGCCGGTCCCCGCGCCGAGATCGACGACGCGCGCGCCCTCGCGGGCGCCCAGCGTCGCGTCCAGCCATCCGGCGAGCGCTTCCGGATACTCCGGGCGGCCACGCTGGTAGCTGTCCGAGGCGCTGGTGTAGCCGCGCTGCGCGGCGTCGTGGATGGGGCGGGCGGAAGTCATCGGCCGATGCTACGCCCGGCATGGCTCGTGGACGTCAAGGCCCTGTGGGCGCCGCGGGCGCGCGGTGGCTCAGAGCCCGAGCAAGACCTGGCGCGTCATGGACACCGCCATGACGTAGCCGAGCGCGACCAGCGCCAGCAGATAACCGACCACGCGGAACTCTCCGCGTCCGATGCCCCAGTGCCCGAGTGCGAAATACGCGCCGAGCGCGATGAACTTCGCCGTCATCCAGGGCTCGTAGCGCGGGTCGTGGTGCATCGCGCCCCACAGGCTCAGCCCGGACACCACGATCAGCACATGGCTGCTGAACACGAGCGTGCGCAGGCGCTCGTCCATCACCCACGCCGCGCCGAATTGATGCGCCAGCCCCCGCACCAGGAACAGTCCGACGCTGCACCACGCGAGCAGCGCATGCATCTCGACCATCGGGCCATAGAACCAGTCCATGAGCGCGGAGCTTCGTCACCCGGCCGGGGGATGTCAATCCGGGGAACGCGGGGCAGGGCCCAAGAGGCCCAGCGACTTCCCTCGAAGGTGGGCCCGCTTCAACCCCCCGCCGGGAACCACTTTGAGTCATGGCAGGACGCGCCGCGATTTCGAGAATGGGCGCCTTCCATCGACGTGGGTCGGTGAGTCGAAAGGTCGTGAAGATGGTCGATCAAGTGGAATGCAAACCGGGCGGCGTGCTGGCCGCGTCGGGCAGGGAGGCGGCGTGGCCGCATCACAGGTGGGTTCGCGTGGACAGCAGGTCCCAGGCACCTTACAAGTTTCATCCCTGCTTCAACCCGTGCTCGCCGCATGAATGGCCGTATGACCTGCAGGCCCTGCACGGGACGGAAGACTGGGACGACATCGTTGGCTGGTACCTGGAGCGACATCCGAAGCTGTCCCGCGACGACGTCCTCAACTTCGCGCAGGAGGTGGTCCGATGCGCGCAGGGGCGTCAGCTCAGCGTGGGGGTTTGCAATGACCCTGAACTGGCTCAACTGAGCCTTTCGTTCACCCTCTGGGGCTACTCGGAGGACGGGCAGTACGGCCTGGAGTCTCCCGAGGTGCGATCGATCGATCGGATCTGGTTCTCGGTCCCGGCATACCGGCGGCTGTTCGGGGACGTCAGCGTGAACGTGCGGCATTGCCCCTTCGAGGATCGCTTTCATTCCGCAGGGAGTTGATCCATGCACCAATTCAATCCGGACGAGACCTTCGAGGTCGCCGAGCATCTCGTGACGAGGGAACGTCAGGGAGGCTTTGCAGGTGCTCGCGGGCCGGCTTGACTACTGGCAAGCCACGCGATGCTGATGATTCATCGACTCGACTCGACTCGACTCGACTGCGCGGAGCTGAATACGACGAAGGGCGCCTCAGCGCCCTTCATTGCCTCCAGACCTGGCCTCGCTCAGCGCAGCTGCAGATCGTCGTCACCGAAGCGGATGTCCAGTGGCTCGATCAGCAACTGCTTCTCGCCGTCCTCGACGCGGCCGGCGTCCCACGCCTCGATGCCGCAGGACTTGGCGATCTCCACCACCTTCGCCGCCTGGTCCGCCTTCACGAAGATCGCGAAACCCGCGCCCATGTTCAGCGTCGAATAGGCCTCGCGGTCGTCCTGCTGCGCGTGCTCCTGCATGAACTTCAGCACCGGCGTCACCGGCGGCACCGTGTGGATGCGGTAAGTGAACTTGCCGGGGTGGCGTAGCAGCTTGCGCCAGCCGTGGCCCGTGATGTTCGCGCAGTAGTGCGGCGTGATGCCGGCCTTGTACAGCGCCTCGGTCACCGGCGAGTACAGCGTGGTCGGCGCCAGCAGCGCGTCACCGTAGCTCAGGCCCGGCTGGACTTCCGTCAGGTAGCCCTGGGGCAGGCGCTCGGTCAGTTTGCGCGCTAGGCTCAGGCCGTTGGCGTGGATGCCGGACGAGGCCAGCAGCACGATCGCGTCGCCCGCGCCCAGCTTGTCGCCGACCGACAGCCGTTCCTTCGGGTTGATGAGGCCGGTGCAGGAGGCCGCCAGGTCGATGCGGCCGCCTTCCACGATGCCCGCCAGCGCCGGCGTCTCGCCGCCGCCCCAGGCCACCTGGCAGACGTCGCAGGCCTTCTTCCAGCCCGCCACCAGCGCCTGCGCGCGCTGCGCGTCGCCGAACCAGTCCGAGCCGCCCGCGGCCCAGTAGGCCTGCACCACCAGCGGCGTCGCGCCCACCGTGATCAGGTCGTTCACCGCCATCGCGATCGTGTCCTGCGCGATGCCGTCGTAGTAGCTCTTGCCGGTCAGCGTCGCCATCTCGTCGGCCACCAGCGTCTTGGTGCCCAGGCACTCCACGATCGAGGCGATGTAGAACGGCCCCACGTCCACGACATACGCCGACTCGCCCCGCGAGGCCTTCACCTCGGTGAACCCGTGCGCGCTCATGTGGACGGCCGTGGCGGCCGCGGCGCGCTGGGCGCTGATCTTCAGCGGATCGATCAGGTCGTAATTGACGCCGGCCTGTTCGTAGCTCAGCGTGCCGGAGGAAGGATCGTGCGGGGCGTGGGTGCTCATGGCGGCGGATTATCCGTCAGCGCCGCGCGGGCCTCCTGACAAACCCGGACGCCGCCCGCCCGGCGGCGCGCCGGCGGGCGAGTGCGCCCCCGTAGAATGCCCCGCCATGAGTTACCAGGTCCTCGCACGCAAATACCGCTCCCGCACCTTCGAGGAGCTGATGGGTCAGGAACACGTCGTGCAGGCCCTGGCCAACGCGCTGACGCAGCAGCGCCTGCATCACGCCTACCTGTTCACCGGCACCCGCGGCGTGGGCAAGACCTCGGTGTCGCGGATCCTGGCCAAGTCGCTGAACTGCATCGGCCCGGACGGCACCGGTGGCATCACCGCCCATCCCTGCAACGTCTGCGACGCCTGTCGCGACATCGACGCCGGCCGCTTCGTCGACTACGTCGAGCTCGACGCCGCCTCCAACCGCGGCGTCGAGGAAATTTCCCAGCTGCTGGACCAGGCCGTCTACAAGCCGGTCGTCGGGCGCTTCAAGGTCTACATGATCGACGAAGTGCACATGCTCTCGAACACCGCCTTCAACGCGATGCTGAAGACGCTGGAGGAGCCGCCCGAGTACCTGAAGTTCGTCCTCGCGACGACCGACCCGCAGAAGGTCCCCGTGACCGTGCTGTCGCGCTGCCTGCAATTCAACCTGCGCCCGATGGCGCCGCAGACGGTGCTGGAGCACCTGACGCGCGTGCTGGGCAACGAGAACGTCCCGAACGAGCCCGGCGCGCTGCGCCTGCTGGCGCGCGCGGCGCGCGGCTCGATGCGCGACGCACTGTCGCTGACCGACCAGGCGATCGCCTTCGGCTCGGGCGAGCTCAAGGAAGCCGGCGTGCGCCAGATGCTGGGCAGCGTCGATCGCGGCCATGTGCTGGGCATTCTGAACGCGCTGATCGCCGGCGATGGCGCCGCGCTGGTCGGCGCCTCGGACCGGTTGCGCGACATGGGCCTGTCGGCGGGCGGCACGCTCGAGGACCTGGCGGTGGCGCTGCAGCACCTGGCCGTGGCGCAGGCGGCGCCGGGGGCGCTTGATGCGGGCGATCCCGACCTGGCCGAACTGCTGCCGCTGGCCAGCCAGTTGCCGTCCGACGAAATCCAGCTGATGTACAGCATGGCGCTGCATGGCCGCCAGGAACTGCCGCTGGCGCCGGACGAGTACGCCGGGCTGACGATGGTGCTGCTGCGGATGATGGCGTTCCGGCCGAACGGGCAGGGCGCTCGACAGCCGTCGGCGCCGGAAGGCAGCGCGGCTCGGACCGCGCCCGCCCCGGCCCCCGTGGCGAGTGCCGCACCGGTTGCCCGTCCGCCGGTGAGCGCGGCGCCGCCGGTCCAGGCGGAACCGGTGCGTGCCCCGGAAATGCCGGCTCCGGCTCCCGCCGTACCGCGCGTGGCGGAAGCCGCCGCGCCGGCACCCGACCCTGAGCCCGAGTCGGCGCCAGCCCCTGAGTTCGCCTCGGCGAGCGAACCCGCGCCCACACCGCCGCTCGCACCGGCCCCCGAGCCCGAGCCGGAACCTCAGCCGGTCACCGCGGCGCCCGAACCCATCGCCGCTGCGCCGGTGCCGCAACCCGCGCCGGCCCCCGCACCGACCCCCGCGCCAGCTCCCGCGCCCATGGCCGCTCCCGCGCAGGAAGCGCCCCGCGCGCCGGCGCCGTCCGGTCCCCTGCGTGCCGCGCCGGCGGGCGCTCCGGCGACGCGCTTCAGCGACCGGCTGCGTCCGCGTGCGGCGCCGCTGGCGGCCGCCAAGGCGGATGCCGACGCCGAGGAGCCGGAAGACCTGTCCCCGCCGCACGACGACGACGGCCCTCCGCCCTGGATGGACGTGCCGCCGCCGTCGGACGAGGAGGCCTCGCTCGGCATGGCGATGCCGGACATGGACGATCCGGTGCCCGACAACGCCGGCGACGGCATCTACGTCTCGACCGCGATCGAGGAAGTGGTGCTGGTCCCCACCGCGCTGGGCGAACGCTGGCACGCGCTCGCGCCGCAGCTGGGCCTGAACGCGCTGGCGCGCGAGCTGGCGCTGCAGGCCGAATGCCTGGAGATCGACGAGGCCGCCGAGCCGCAGCGCTGGCGTTTCCGCGTCGAGCGCGAGTCGCTGCGCCAGCCCGGCCTGCAGGAGAAGCTGCAGGCGGCGCTGGCGGCGCTGACCGGCAAGCCGGCGCGCGTCGAGATCGAGGCGGGGCGCGCCTCCGACTCGCCGGCGCTGCGCGACACGCTGGCGGTGCGCGCCCGCCAGCGGCAGGCCGAGGCCATCATCCTCGAGGACCCGGAAGTCCAGCAGCTGCTCGCGCAGTTCAAGACGGCGCGCATCCTGCCGGGCTCGATCAAGCCGGCCTGACCGGCGCCGCGGCCGATCCGGCGCTGGGCGACAATCCCGCCCATCGCATCGACCTCCGGGTCGCGTCCCCGGTCGGCCATCCACCGCACCATTGAATCTCTGAACAAGGAATCACGATCATGATGAAGGGTCAACTCGCCGGCCTGATGAAGCAGGCGCAAGCGATGCAGGACAACCTGAAGAAGGCGCAGGACGAACTCGGCAACATCGAGGTCGAAGGCCAGTCCGGCGCCGGCCTGGTGAAGGTCACGATGACCTGCAAGCATGACGTCAAGCGCGTCGCCATCGATCCCAGCCTGCTGGCCGACGACAAGGACATGCTGGAGGACCTCGTCGCCGCCGCGTTCAACGACGCCGTGCGCCGCGCCGAGCAGGTCAGCTCCGAGAAGATGTCCAAGCTGACCGCCGGCATGCCGCTGCCCCCGGGCATGAAGTTCCCGTTCTGATCGGACGACGGTGACCGCGCTCGACCAGTTGATCGAGGCCTTGCGGCGCCTGCCCGGCGTGGGCCAGAAGTCGGCCCAGCGCATGGCCTACCACCTGCTGCAGCACGACCGCGCCGGCGCCGACGCGCTGGCCCGCGCGCTGCAGGACGCGGCGCGCAACGTGCGCCATTGCGAGCGCTGCCACACCTTCAGCGAGACGCCGCTGTGCGCCATCTGCTCGGACCGTCACCGCGACGCGCGGCTGCTGTGCGTGGTCGAGTCGCCGGCCGACCAGGCCGCGATGGAGCGCACCGCGTCCTACTTCGGCTACTACTTCGTGCTGCAGGGCCGGATCAGCCCGCTGGACGGCGTGTCCACCCGCGAGATCGGCGTGGACCAGTTGCTCGAGCGGGCCGCCGATGGCCAGGTGGAGGAGGTCATCCTCGCCACCAGCTTCACCGCCGAGGGCGAGGCCACCGCCCACGTGCTGGCCGAGGCGCTGCGCGCGCGCGGCCTGCGCAGCACCCGGCTGGCGCGCGGCGTGCCGGTCGGCAGCGAGCTGGAGTACGTGGACCTGGGCACGATCGCGCATGCGCTGGTGGACCGGCGCTCCACCTGACCGACCGCCGCGGCCGGCCGCGACCGCATCGCGGCATCCACCCAACGCCACGCCCGGGGAGGGCACTCGATGACCATCGCCAACCATTGCCTGATCGTCGCCTGCCTGCTGCCGCTGCTGTGCGCCTGGGTGGCGAAGTCCAAGGGCATCGGCAAGCGCCGCCGTGACGGCGGTTTCGACAACCACGACCCGCGCGCCTGGCTCGGCCGCCAGACCGGCTGGCAGGCCCGCGCCAACGCGGCGCAGGCCAACAGCTTCGAGGCGCTGCCGCTGTTCATCGCCGGCGTGCTGGCGGCGCAGCAGATGCAGCACGAGCAGGGCCGCATCGACGCGCTGGCGCTGTCCTTCATCGCGGTGCGCCTGGTCTACATCGCGCTGTACATCGCCGATCGGCCGACGCTGCGCAGCGCGGCCTGGGCCATCGGCGTGGCCTTGTCGGTCGGGCTGTTCTTCGCCTGACGCCGCGCGCTGCCTCCCTCGCCTCGTGAGGCGGAGGCGGCCGGCTCAGCGCAGCGCGGTCTTGGTCGACACGGTGCGGGCGCCCTTGCCGTCGCCGCTGGCGACCTTGGCGCTGCGGGTCTTGGCGCCGGCCTTGGCCTTGCCGGAGGCAGTCGACGCCACCTTGGTGACCTTGCCCGACTTGGCCGAGGCCTTCGAATTGCCGGACGGTTCCACCGAAGCGAGCGTCTGGCCCTCGCGCACGTAGACGACGATCTGCTGGCCCGGCTTGAAGGTGGCCTTGGTGCTGATGCGGTTCCACTGCGCCAGCTGCGTCGTGCCCAGGCGATGGCGCCGCGCGACGCTCGCCACCGTGTCGCCCTTGTTCGCCTTCAGCGTCACGCGGCGCATCGGCGGCACGTCGGGCGCAAAGCCGATGCGGGCGTTGTCCGCCAGGTGCTCGGAGACGTCCTGGTCGCGCGACGCGGTGCGCGGCACCAGCAGCGTCGAGCCCTTGGTCACCAGCATCCGCGCCGGGATGCGGTTGATCTCGCGCAGGCCGGTCTCGCTCATGCCGACCTGCTTGGCGGCTTCTGCCGGCTTCATCGTGCGGGGCACGACCCAGGCGGTCCACGACGCCAGCGGCCCGCGATGCTTCTCGAGGTTGGTCACGAAGGTGCTGGCGTTGTCGTAGGGCAGCAGCAGCTGGCCGCTGCTGGCCGCCAGGATCACCGGCTTGTTCATCGACGGGTTGAACTGGCGGAAGGTCTCCTCGTCCAGCTCGGCCAGCTGCGCGGCGCGGGTCACGTCGATGTCGCGGTCGATGTTGACCGACAGGAAGTAGGGGTGGTTCGCCACCGCCGGCAGCTCCAGCCCATAGGCCGACGGGCGCATCACGATGTTCTTCACCGCCTGCAGCTTGGGCAGGTAGTAGCGCGTCTCGTCGGGCATGCGCAGGCTTTCGTAGTCGATCGGCAGCCCGGCCTTCTGGTTGCGCGCCACCGCCTTGCTGACGTTGCCCTGGCCCCAGTTGTAGGCGGCCAGCGCCAGTTGCCAGTCGCCGTCGAACAGCTTGTTCAGGCGCTGCAGGTAGTCCAGCGCGGCCTTGGTGGAGGCCAGCACGTCGCGGCGGTCGTCGCGGAAGATGTTCTGCTTGAGGTCGAAGTCCCGGCCGGTGGCGGGCATGAACTGCCACATGCCGACGGCCTTGGCGCTGGACTGCGCATCGTTGCGGAAGGCGCTCTCGACGAAGGGCAGCAGCGCCAGCTCCATGGGCATGCCGCGCTTCTCGACCTCCTCGACCACGTGGTACAGGTACAGGCTGCCGCGGCCGGTCATGCGCGCGACGTAGTCGGGCCGGCTGCTGTACCAGTCCTCGGCCTTGCGGACCAGGTCGTTGTCGAGTTCGGGCATCGCCATGCCGGCGCGCATCCGCGCCCACAGGTCGACGTGGGTCTTCGGCGCATCGAGGTCGACCTTCTGGCCGGGGTTCATCGTGTCCTCGAGCAGCACGTCGAGCTTCTCTTCCGGCGCGGTGGCCACGCTCGCCACCGGCGTCGCGGGCGAGGGCACGGCCGAGGCGGCCGCCTCGACCGCCTGCACCGTCTGCTGCGCCACCGCCTGCGCGTCCTGGTTGTCGGCGGGCGCGACCGGGCGGTTGGCGCAGGCGGCCAGCACCAGCGGCAGCAGCGCGGCCAGCAGCGTCAGCGCCGGACGTGTCGAAGTGGTGGGGGAGGGGGAAGCGGCGTCCGCGCGGTCCGCGGAGCGGGAGGAACGAAGCAGCGGGAAGGACGGGGTCGGGTGTCGATGCATCGGGGTCTCAGCGAAAGTCGTTCTTCCATCGGCGCAGCCCGGCCAGGACCGAGACCGGCTCCGCGGTGACGCTCGGGTCATGGCGCTGCGCGGCCGCGCGGACCTCGGCGTGCTCGCAGCGCAGGAAGGGGTTGATCTGGAGCTCCACCGCGATGGTGGAGGGCAGGGTGGGCAGCGACTGCTCGCGCCGGGCCAGACACCAGGCCTCGTGGCGCGCGACCGCCTCGTTCTGGGGCTCGACTGTGCGAGCAAATCGCAGATTCGACAAGGTGTACTCGTGCGCGCAGCAGACCCGGGTTTCTCCGGGCAGGGCGGCCAGCTTCGCCAGCGAGGCCTGCATCTGCGCCGGCGTGCCCTCGAAGAGCCGGCCGCAGCCGGCGGAGAACAGCGTGTCGCCGCAGAACAGGAGGGGCGCGTCGCCGTCGCCCGGATGCTTCAGCACGAAAGCGATGTGACCGGCGGTGTGGCCGGGGACGTCCAGCACCTCGAAGACCTGGCCGAGCAGCTCGACGCGGTCGCCCTCGCGCAGCGGCACGACCGGCACCGGCATGGTTTCGGTGGCGGGACCCCAGACTTGTGCGCCTTGCGCCAGCAGCGGCAGCAATTCACGCAGGCCGCCGACGTGATCGCCGTGGTGATGCGTCACTAGAATGCCCTGCAGATCCAGGCCGAGCGCGCGCAGCGCCTCCTTCACCGGCGCGGCGTCGCCCGGATCGACCACCAGGGCCGACCGGCCGTCATGCAGCAGCCAGAGGTAGTTGTCTGTGAAGGCGGGAACGGCGACCAGGTTCATGCAGGCAAGGGGATCGGGTTCCAGATGAAGACGCGGGGCCAGGACGAGGACACCGACGCGAAGGCGCCGATTGTAGAGGCGCAGGTCCGGCCGGACGCTGCCGCGGCGGAGCTCGCGCACTGGCTGCGCACGCCCGCCGGGCGCTACCTGCTCGCCTGGGAACAGCGCTTCATCGACGCCGCCGTGATCGACTGGTTCGGCTATCACGCACTGCAGCTGGGTTTCCCGGAACTGCACGGCCTGCGCACCAACCGCATGACGAACCGGTGGCTCGCGCTGGACCATCGGCCGTTCGAGGACGCCGTCGCCGGGCCGCCGCGGCCTTCGCTCATGGCGCATCCGCTGGAATACCAGCCCGAACCGCAGGCCGAGCCCGCGCCCGGGCTGGGCGGCGCGGGCCGCGCGGCGATCTTCTGCGAGTTCGACGCGCTCCCGTTCGAGGCCAACAGCCTGGACCTGGTGCTGCTGCCCCACACGCTGGAGCAGGCGGTCGATCCGCACCGCTGCCTGCGCGAGGTCGAGCGGGTGCTGCGGCCCGAAGGCCGGGTGGTGATCCTGGGCCTGAACCCGGCCAGCCTCTGGGCCGTGAGGCAGAATCTCGCCCGCGTCAACGGCCGGCTGCTGAGCCGCGCGCCGCGGCTCTACCTGCCGGAGGAGCGCGAGTACATCGGCTACTGGCGGCTGCGCGACTGGTTGCGGTTGCTGTCGTTCGAGGTCGAGCGCGCGCAGTTCGGCTGCTATCGACCGCCGCTCCTGAGCGATTCCTGGCTGGCGCGCTGGCAGTGGATCGAGAAGCCCGGCGGCAAGTGGTGGACGGTGCTGGGCGCGCTGTACGGCGTCATCGCGGTCAAGCGCGTGCACGGCATGCGGCTGATCGGGCTGGCGCGCGGCAAGAAGCGCGTCGCCAAGGCCGCGCCGGCGGTGGCCGCCATCCACCATCATCACCATCGCGACGACGTCGAGGTCGACTGAACCTCGACGCGCCGCACGCCCGGACCCGGCCCGCCGCCGTGTCCGGTCCGCATTCTTCACCTTCCCTGTTGCTCCGCTCCGTTCATGACCGATACCACTCCCGCCGCCGCGCCCGCCGCGCCGAAGATCGCCAAGCCCAGCGTCGTCATCTACACGGACGGCGCCTGCAAGGGCAACCCGGGTCCGGGCGGGTGGGGCGCCTGGCTCAAGAGCGGCGACCACGAGAAGGAGCTGTTCGGCGGCGAGCGCAACACCACCAACAACCGCATGGAGCTGACGGCGGTGATCGAGGCGCTGAGCTCGCTCAAGCGCAGCTGCAACATCGTGATCTACACGGACAGCGAGTACGTGCGCAAGGGCATGACGGAGTGGATCTCCGGCTGGCAGCGCCGTGGCTGGAAGACCGCCGACGGCAAGCCGGTGAAGAACGCCGAGCTGTGGCAGCGCCTGGACGCGCTGCGCAAGCTGCACACGGTGGAATGGCGCTGGGTCAAGGGTCATGCCGGCGACCCCGGCAATGAACGCGCGGACGCGCTGGCCAACAAGGGCGTCGGCGTCGCGAGGTAAGGAGCGGCCGCCCACTACACTCCTGCGCCTGTCCCCGACCTTCGCCTCTGCCTTCACCATGGACAACCATCCGCTGATCGACTGGCATTCGATGTTCATGGGCGTGGCCCTGCTGGCCAGCGCCCGCTCCAAGGACAGCCGCAAGCGCAACGGCGCCTGCATCGCGAGCGGGGACTACAAGATCGTCGGGGTCGGCTACAACGGCCTGCCTCGCGGCTGCGACGACAACGACCCGGCCTACTGGTCCGATGACGACGCCGATCCCGCCAACTCGCGCCACAGCTACATCGTCCACGCCGAGGTCAACGCGATCCTCAACTGCGTCGTGCTGCCGCTGACCGGCAGCACCATCTACACGACCCAGTACCCCTGTCCGCGCTGCGTGCAGTCCATCATCCAGGTCGGCATCCAGCGCGTGGTCTACCTCGAGAAGAAGGACCACCAGGTGGGGCTCAACGCGGCCTCGGCCAAGATGCTGACCGACGCCCGCATCGACGTGCTGGCGCTCAACGAGCTGGACGTGCCCGCCGCCGCCTGGTGCACCGAGCTGTCGGGCTTCATCGCCCGGCCGCGTCGCTGATCGACGCCGGCCGGCCGCGCGGCGATCGCAGGAACTGGGCCGGATTTCCCCCGCTTTTCCCGCTCAAGTTCCGGGCGGTGCGATCCATCATCCTGTCCACGCCGACATGAATCGCTCCGAGGCCGCCATGCACACCCCCATCCCCCCGCACCTGATGCCCGAAACCGCCCAGGCTCCCTGGGGACTGGTGCCGGATCTGGGCCTGACGGTGGCCGGCACCGCGAGCATGGACGAGCTGCTGACGCTGCAGGACCTGATGGCCGACCACGGCCTGACGCTGCAGCCGACCCGCATGCTCTACGACCGCCTCTACGCGCTGGAGCGCCTGTCCACGGCCCATGCGCGCGGCGATGCGCGGCTGCAGGCGGTCGCGCAGGACCTGTTCGACGCCTACCAGCGTCGCGGCGAGTGGATCGGCCTGGTGCACTGAGCACGCCGTCTCCGCAGGATCGAACGCAGAAGGCGCCCGCGAGGCGCCTTTGTCGTTCCTGCGCGTGGGGCCTTCCACACCGTGGCTAAGATCGATCGCCCACTTCAGGAGGAAACCATGAATGCTCCGCGCATTTCCAGTGACTTCCCGCCCGGCCTGCATGGCGGGCTCGAGCATGACGACGAGGACCATCGCGTCGGCGAGACCGGCCAGAAGGGGCCGGAAGGGGACGGCGACATCGACCGCGCCCATCACGAGCAGCGCGACTCCGGCGATCACGCCGAGCGCCCGCGGACCAAGCCACCGATTCCGGGGCGCTGACCTCTGGTCGCCAATCCCTGGTTGTTGATCTCGGCCGTTGATCAGCTGGCGCTGGCCGGCGCCGACGCGGGCGTCGGGCCGGTCGCCTTGCGCCAGCTCGCCAGGGTGTTGGCGAACTCGATGACCGCCATCGCGTAATAGCTGCTCTGGTTGTAGCGGGTCACCGTGTAGAAGTTCTGGGTGCCCGCGACATACACCGGTGCGGCGCCGCCCATCTGCAGCTCGATCAGCGCCAGCGGCCCGTTGTGGGCGCGCCCCTGCGGCGACAGCTGCGCGCCGACCGATTCGAACTGCCGCGCATCGAGCTGCGGCAGCACGTCACTGATCAGCAGCTGGGCGCGGGCCGCGGTGTCATTGGGCACCTGCACCTCGTAATGCGTCGGCATGCCGCGCTGCCAGCCGTGCTCGCGCAGGAAATTGGCCACCGAGCCGATCGCGTCCACCGGGCTGTTGATCAGGTCCACATGGCCGTCGCCATCGAAGTCGATCGCGAAGCGCCGCCAGCTGCCCGGCATGAACTGGCCCCAGCCCATCGCGCCGGCGTACGAGCCCTTCATCGCCATCGGATCCAGGCCGTTCTCGCGCGCCAGGATCAGGAACTGGCGCAGCTCCTCGCGGAAGAAGGGGCTGCGGTCGCGCGCGCCGGGCGGCAGCGGCGAGGGGTAGTCGAAGCTCAGCGTCGCCAGCGCGTCCAGCACGCGGAAGCCGCCCATGATCCGGCCGTAGAAGGTCTCCACGCCGATCACCGACGCGATCATTTCCGCCGGCACGCCATAGGACGCCTCCGCGCGCGCGAGCGCCGCCTCGTGCGTCGCCCAGAAGGCCAGCCCGGCCTGCAGCCGCTGCGGCTCGACGAAGCGCTGCCGGTAGGCGCCCCAGTCCTTCGCCTGTCCCGGCGGCCCCGGCAGGATCAGCCGCTGCACCGCCGGCTGCGGACGCGCCAGCGCCAGGATCGCGCGCAGTTCCTCGCGCCGGTAGCCGAGCGACTCCGCCTGCGCGTCGGCGAAGGCCATGACGTCGTCGCGGTCGCCATAGGCCGGCGGCGGCGCGGGCTTGCGCGCCGGCTTCTTCGCGGCGGACTTCGGCTTCGCGGCCGGGTGCGGCTTGTGGGCCGTCTCCGCCAGCGCCGGCGCGACCGCCAGGCCGGTCATCAGCGGTGCGGCGGCCATCGAGGCCTGGAGCAGGGAACGGAGGAAGACGCGGCGGGGCGTGGAGCGGCGGACAGCGGTCATGCGGGACTACGGCGGAGGCGGCGGTGATGGCGGTGATGGCGGATGCGGGCCGGCGAGCGGCGGTGCAGCGTCAAGCACATGGAAGCGGGGGGCTCAGCGGGCCAGCGCCTGACGGAGGTCGGCGCACAGGGCCGCGAACTGGCGCTGCCATTGTGACGTGGCGGCGGCGAGGTCCTGCCGGTAGCGCTGCGCTTCCAATTGCAACAGCGCGGCCGCGACCGTCTCGGCCGGCGCCCCGTGGCGCTCGACCAGCGCCGCGGCCCAGCGGCGCGGGGTCTCGTCGTCGCGGGTGGCCAGGCCGAGGCGATCGAGCTCGCGCCGCACGCGGGCGCGCTGACGCGACCAGGGATCGTGCGGCCGCCGGTGCCAGGCCGCCAGGCCGGCCCCGACCAGGGCCGCCAGCGCCATCAGGCCGCCGGCGACCTGGCCCAGCGCGGTCCAGTCCGGATTCTCGAAACCCAGGCGCTTGAGCAGGCTCATCTGCTCGCCGGTGGAGAAGTTCAGCACCGTCTGCTGCCAGCGGTTGTTCAGGCGCTCCCAGGCGGTGCGCAGCTCCGTCAGCAGGCCCGGGCGGAACTGCTCCAGCGCGCCGGTGAACACGCCCGGCGACGGCCGCAGCGGCCGGCCCTGGATGCGATCGGGCGACACCGCCGCGGTCGGATCGGCGCGCTGCCAGCCGCCAGCGGCGGTCCAGAACTCGGCCCAGGCGTGGGCCTGGCTCATGCGCACGACCAGGTCGCCGTCCTGCAGCTGCGGGTCCGCGCCCTGGAAGCCGGTGACTACGCGGGCCGGCACGCCCGCCGCCCGCATCAGCACGACGTAGGCCGAGGCGAAGTGCTCGCAGAAACCGAGCTTGCGGTCGAACCAGAACTCGTCGATCGCATGGGGGTTGGTCTCGCCATAGACGCCGGGAGTGAGGGTGTAGCCGAAGCCGTCGCGGCGGATGCGGGTCAGCAGCTCCCGGTTCACGGCGAGCGCGCGGGCGTCGTCGTCCAGCGTCGCGAAACGCTCCTGCAGCGAGGCGCCGAGCGCCCGCGCGCGCGGGTTCAGGCCGGGCGGCAGGCTCAGCGCCTCGAGGCGATCGGCGCGGCCGAGGCGGGTGCCCCATTGCGCGCGCGGCCAGGCCTCGTGCCGGAAGCGCAGCGTCTCCGCGAACGGCAGCGCGACCTGCCACTGGCCTTGCGGCGAGCGCGTCGCCGCCAGGCGTCCGACCGGGATCCGGTCCCCGGTGACGCCGGGGCTGAACTCCAGCAGCGGGATCGCGGTGACGCGCAGCGGCTCGATCGTGGCCTGGTAGCGGAAGACCGGGCCGTCCAGCGTCGGCGCGGCCTCGTGGCCGACCCAGGTCACCCGCGAAGCGGTCCACTGCTGGCCGTCGAAGCGCGTCAGCACCTGTGCCCGGAAGTACAGCTGCGGCTGCGCCGGCGGCGCGCCGTCGAAGCGCAGCCGCATCGCGATCGTGTCGTCGGTGGCGACTTCGGCGAAGGCGCCGAAGCTCATCGTGTCCGACAGCCCGGTGCGCGCGCCTGAGTCCTTGGGCAGCCCCCACAGCGGCGGGAAACGCGGGAACAGCACGAACAGCGCCACCATCACCGGCAGGCCGATCAGCGTGTTGCGCGCCGCGATGCGCGCCGCCAGCCGCAGGCTCGGCACGCCCTGCGGCATCTGCGCCAGCACCAGCGCCGACAGCAAGGCCCAGACGCAGCCGATCATCCAGACCGCGATCAGCGGGGACTGCGAGTACAGGAACTGGGTCAGCACCAGGAAGAAGCCGAGGAAGAACACGACGAAGGCGTCGCGCCGGGCGCGCAGCTCCAGCGTCTTCAGCGCCATCAGCATCGCCAGCATGGTGATGCCGGCCTCGCGTCCGAGGATGGTCTTGTGGGTGACCAGGGTCAGGCCGATGACCACCGCCAGCACCGCCAGCAGGCTCCAGCGACCGGGCAGCGCCTCGCTGCGCCAGGCCAGCCGCGCGCGCCAGCCCAGCATCAGCGCGGTCAAGGCGCTGCACCACCAGGGTAGGTGGCCGGCATGCGGCAGCAGCACGGCGGAAATGATCGCCAGCAGGAAGAGCGTGTCGCGCGCCTCGCGCGGCAGCGGGCTGCGGCGGCCCGCCGCCAGGACCGGGGCGGCGCTCACGGCTGCTCCTGCGCCAGCGCCAGCGCTTCCATGCAGTCGCGGAAATGCTCCGGCCCGAGGTCGGGCGCCAGCGAGACGCCGCGCAGGCGCAGGCCGTAGGGCAGGCCTTCCTCCTCGGCGCGCAGCACCCACGCGGCCAGGCGGGCAACGCGCTGTTCGAAGGGCAGGCCGCGCGTCGCCGCTAGGTCCAGCCACTGCTCGCTGGCGCGGCTGCCCAGGCGCTCACGCACGAGCAGGGCCGCGCCGGCGCCGCTGCCGCCGGGGGGCTGTGGCTGGGCCAGCGCCAGCGCCGACTTCTTCCACAGGATCTGCCGCGGCGAGTCGCCATGCCGGTAGGGCCGCAGCCCCGGATCGTCGCCCAGCCCGGGCTGGCCCTGGCCCTGCGGCAGGCCTTCCTCGACGGCGGCGGCGGGCGGCGCTTCCAGCTCGGGCGCCGGATAGACCCAGGCCTGCGCGGCCGGCCGCCAGTAGCTCCAGGTCACGAACAGGCCGAAGGGGAATTGCGATTCGATGCGCAGCCGCGGCAGCGCATGCCGGCCGCGGGTCGGGAAGCTCAGCTGCAGCTGCAGCTGCGCATGGCCCTGCGCGGGTACGTCGGCGAAGGCGCTGTCGGTGGATCTGGCGTCGGGCAGCCGCACGCCGACGCCGAAGCGCGCCGCCGAGGGGTTGTGCAGCCGGATGTCCAGCGCCAGCGGCTGGCCCGCGTAGGTCGGCGGCGGCGTCTTCAGGTCCAGCTTCAGGCCGCGCAGGTTGGCGTGGGTCGCATTCATCGACGCCATGCCGGCGCCCGCGAGCACGAAGGTCAGCAGGTAGCCCAGGCTCAACTGGTCGTTGATCGACGCCAGCAGCAGCACCAGCAGGGTGACGACGAAGGCGGCGCCCGGGCGGCTGGGCAGGATGTAGAGGTTGCGCTGCGTCAGCGCGGTCGTGTCGCTGGCCGGGTGGCGGGCCTGCCACCACGCGTCCCAGCGCCGCTGCCACGGCCAGCGCAGGGCCGGCGGTTTCAGCGGGGGCAGCTTCCAGGCAGGCACGCGCACGGCGGTCTCCGGTCGGGCGGTCGCGAGGCCGCGCTCAGGGCAGCGGCACGGCGGCCATCATCGCGCGCACCTGCTCGCGGGCGCCGCGCGCGCTGCCGCCACGGGGGCGCAACCGGTGCGCGATGGTCTGCGGCAGGATCGCCTGCACGTCGTCCGGCGAGACATAGTCGCGGCCGCTCAGCAGCGCCTTGGCGCGCGCGGCGCGCAGCAGCGCCAGGCCGGCGCGCGGGCTCAGGCCTTCCTGGAACCACTCGCCGGAGCGCGTCGCCTCCAGCAGCGCCTGCAGGTAGTCCAGCAGCGCCGGCGAGACGTGGATGCGCAGCACCTCGCGCTGCAGCGCGCGCAGCTGTTCCGGCGTCATCACCGGCTTGAGCGCGCGCAGCTGCTCGCGGCTGTCCTCGCCCATCAGCAGCTCGCGCTCGGCCTGGCGGTCGGGATAGCCCAGGCTGATGCACATCAGGAAGCGGTCCAGTTGCGACTCCGGCAGCGGGTGCGTGCCGAGCTGCTCGCTCGGGTTCTGCGTCGCGATGACGAAGAAGGGTTGCGGCAGCGGATGGGTCGTGCCGTCCACGCTGACCTGGTATTCCTCCATCGCCTCCAGCAGCGCGCTCTGCGTCTTGGGGCCGGCGCGGTTGATCTCGTCGGCCAGCAGCACCTGGCTGAAGACCGGGCCGGGGTGGAACTGGAAGGCGCTGCCGCCGACGCCCTGCGCCCCGGGCTGGTAGATGTTGACGCCCAGCAGGTCGGACGGCATCAGGTCCGTCGTGAACTGGACGCGGGAGAAGCGCAGGCCCAGCGAGATCGCCAGCACATGCGCCAGCGTGGTCTTGCCCACGCCGGGGAGGTCCTCGATGAGCAGGTGGCCGCCGGCCAGCAGGCAGGCCAGGCAGTCTTCCGTCTGCGCCTGTTTGCCCTTGATGATCGTGCTAATCTGCCGCCGCAGGTCGGCCAGCGGTTGGGAGGCGAGGGTCGGGGCGTCGGAGCTCATCGACGCACGATATCTCAGAATCCCCACGGTCCGACGACGCCACGCGCACGCCCCGACCATGTCCACCGCCTTCATCAGCCACCCCGACTGCCATCGTCACGACATGGGCGCCGGTCACCCGGAATGCCCGCAGCGCCTGGCCGCGATCGAGGACTGGCTCATCGCCCACGGCATCGACACCGCGCTGGACCGGCACGACGCGCCGCGCGCCGAGCTGCGGGCGCTGGAGCGGGCGCACTCGGCGCGCTACGTCGCCGAGCTCAAGGCCGAGCTGGAGGCGCTCGAGCAGCAGGCCCGCGAGGGCGTGCCCAATCCGATGAAGGCGCTCGACCCCGACACCTGCGCCAACGCGCACACCTGGTCGGCGGCGCTGCGCGCGGCCGGCGCGGCGGTGCAGGCCACCGACCTGGTGATGGACGGCCGCGCCGAGAACGCCTTCTGCGCCGTGCGCCCGCCCGGCCACCACGCGACCCGCGAGCAGGCGATGGGTTTTTGCTTCTTCAACAACGTGGCCGTCGCCGCCCGGCATGCGCTGGACGTGCGCGGCCTGGACCGCGTCGCGGTCATCGACTTCGACGTCCACCACGGCAACGGCACCGAGGACATCCTCGCCGGCGACGAGCGGGTGCTGATGGTCAGCATCTTCCAGGACCCGCTCTACCCGTATTCGGGCAGCGAGCCCAAGGGCGCCAACATGCTCAACGTGCCGGTGCCGCCGTACACCCGCGGCGCCGAGGTGCGCGAGATGATCGAGTCGCTCTGGATGCCGGCGCTGGAGCGCTTCCGGCCGCAGATGGTGTTCGTCTCGGCCGGCTTCGACGCGCATCGCGACGACGACCTGGCGCAGCTCGGCCTGGTCGAGGCCGACTACGAATGGATCACGCTGCGCATCATGGACGTGGCCCGGCGCCATGCGAAGGGCCGCATCGTGTCCTGCCTGGAAGGCGGCTACGACCTGGGCGCGCTGGCGCGCAGCGTCGGCGTCCACCTGAGAACGCTGGCCGGGATCTGAGCGGGATCCCGCGCCGCCCGCTGCCCCGATTTCCATTTCCCATTGACCGATAGACCCGGCTCCGGCCGGTTGCCGAATTGATCTCCTCCTTGAGCTCCACCCTGGGCACGACCGCGCCCCTGAACCACACCCTGAGCCTGCGTGAGCTGGAATCGCTGCTCACCATGCTGTCGCGACCGCGCGCGCTGATCGAGGTCGGCCTGGTGCTGGCCTGCCTGGCGCTGTCCTGGCTGATCGTCTACCGCATCAGCAAGCATGTGACGGCGGCGCCGGGCCACCAGTCGGTGCTGCTGGGCCACCGCGTGTACGACGGCGTGCTGTTCCCGGTCATCGCGCTGCTGCTGGCGCTGGGCGCGCGGCGGCTGATGCCGCTGCTGGGCGAGCCGGTCGCGCTGTTCCGCGTCGTCATCCCGGTGCTGCTGTCGCTGGTGGTGATCCGCCTGGTGGCGCGCGTGCTGCGGGCGACGATGCCCGATTCGATCGGCATCAAGCTGCTGGAGCGCAGCGTCTCCTGGGTCGCCTGGCTGGGATCGATCCTGTGGATCGTGGGCCTGCTGCCCATCCTCATCGACGAGCTCGACGAGTACAAGCTGGGTTTCCTGCCGAAGAACGCCAGAGGCGAGTCGACGACGGTCTATGACCTCCTGGTCGGGGTGCTGCAGGTCGGCGCCATCATGCTGGTGGTGCTGTGGCTGTCCTCGGCGATCGAGTCGCGGCTGCTGCGCGGCAAGTCGGTGATGGACCTGTCGATGCGCAAGATCGCGGTCAACCTGACGCGCACGGCGCTGCTGGTGGTCGGCGCGATGGTGGCGCTGAACATGGTGGGCCTGAACCTGAGCGCCCTGTCCTGGCTGGGTGGCGCGGTCGGCGTGGGCCTGGGCTTCGGCCTGCAGAAGATCGCGGCGAACTATGTGTCGGGATTCATGATCCTGGCCGAGCGCTCGCTGCGCATCGGCGACATGGTCAAGGTCGACAACTTCGAGGGCCGCATCAGCGACATCAAGACCCGCTACACGGTGATCCGCGCGCTCAACGGCCGCGAGGCGATCGTGCCGAACGAATCGCTGATCACGACGCGGGTCGAGAACCTCTCGCTCGCCGATCCGCAGGTCAACGTGACGACCGTCGTCCAGGTGGCCTACGGCACCGATGTCGACGC